>Ga0209578_10000175_pt1 | contig 117842 bp, 136 predicted proteins | sample tdAd472_FD_187127 | JGI IMG/M metagenome (GOLD analysis project Ga0209578, IMG submission 187127) | Marine sediment microbial communities from the Atlantic coast under amendment with organic carbon and nitrate - tdAd47.2 (SPAdes)... | ecosystem: Environmental > Aquatic > Marine > Coastal >...
AGCTTCGTGACAATTTCCTCTGGCCTGTGTCGCTTGTTTCCCATCTCGAATCCTCCGTTTTCCTAAACATAACGGCGGACCACTTCATTGGGGGAGGATCACGGTTCTGGCTGTTGCCGGAACAATAGTGCTGCTCTCCGCCGCTCTCGTTTATTGGGTCTCGATCTGGTGGCTCTTGCTGACAGCCTTCGTCGGGCTGAACATGCTGCAATCGGCTTTCACCGGTTTCTGCCCAGCCGCGATGCTCTTCAAGAAACTCGGGATCCAGCCGGGTGCGGCATACAAGTGATCCCTCTATTTGGCGGGAGATCAGATTGCCACTTGAGTTGGTTGCGCACCCCGCAACCATCGGAAGCTGTCTGCCACGGAGTGCCGTGGCGGGCAGTTCATTTTTCAGCCGAGGCGAAGCTCAGAATACCCGCAAATTGAGCTACTCCCCAATCGTTGGACAGATCCGGCGGCAATTCGAGCTACAGCTCGGTTCTGCGGTCCGGGAAGACAGGAACAAAACATGTGCGAGCTTTTTGCGATGTCGGCGCGGCACCCCACGACGGTCAGCCTGTCGCTGGAGGAATTCTCACGCCACGGCGGCCTGAGCGGGCCGCACAAGGACGGCTGGGGTATCGGCTGGTACGAAGAGACCGATATTCGGTTGGTCAAGGAAAGAGATCCGGCGGCATCTAGCGCATGCGTGCGGTTCATCCAGGCGAATCCATTTTTGAGTTCGCTTGCGATCAGCCACATACGCAAAGCCACGCGAGGATTGGTCGCTTCGCGGAACTGTCAGCCATTCGTGCGCGAGCTCGGCGGCACCTGGCACTGTTTCGCCCATAACGGCGACCTGAAGGACATCGCGGGTGACCGCCGCTTCCGCGCTAGGAGATTTCTTCCGGTTGGAGAAACCGATTCCGAGCAGGCGTTCTGCGCGCTGATGGATGCGCTGCGGCCGCTATGGTCATTGGGACGGGTGCCGCCGATCGGTGAGCGCAGGCAGATTGTTGCCCGATTTGCTGCCGCGATGCGCGAACTCGGCCCGGCGAATTTTCTGTATTGTGACGGTGACGCGATGTTCGCGCATGCGAACCGCCGGCATCAGAGCGACGGATCGATCAGCGCGCCCGGGATGTGGTGGCTCGCCAGGCGATGCCCGGCGGGCGGTGAACTAGCGGCAGAAGGGCTGCGGATCGCTTCCGAAGGCGGCGGCGAGCAGGAAGTATGCCTGTTAGCGAGCGTTCCGCTCACGGCCGAGGGATGGGTCCCGCTTGCCGAGGGGGAAATACTGGTCGCGCGGCAAGGTCGAATTGAAGTCGAAGGGGAATTTTCTCATGGAGATCGGACAGTGCTGTCAACGTAACACAGATAGAAATCGAAAATGAACGATGATGTGGCGCAATGCGCGGCAAGGAACAGCATGAATGAAAGTGACTATCGGGGCGGCCGGTCAGAATATCATCCCTTGCGCAAGATACGGACCGCGCTCGCGGGCGTCTCGCACGCCGTGTTCCGCGATTTCAGCGTGCGCTACAAGTTGGCCATCTCAGTGGCGTTCTTGGTGATCGCCGGGGTTTTCGAGACGCTCTTTCATTTTCTTTTTGTCCTCGAGGTGACTGGGGTGATGCTGGTGGCGGAGATCTTCAACACCGCGGTCGAGAGGCTGTGCGACTACGTTCAACCGAATTACGACGACCGGATCAAGCACATCAAAGACATGGCTGCCGGTGCCACTTTCATCGCTATCCTCATTTGGTACGCCGTCCTCGGCATAGTATCGTATGAACTGATCACCACGACCGAATTGTTCTAGCAACGGTGTCTACGCATGAGCGACTGACCGCCACGGCGTCCGGGATTTGAGGATCGCATTGGCGATGACGACGAGCCGGCGCGCGATCGCGACGATGACCACCTTGTGAGGTTTGCCACTTCTCTTGAGACGTTCTGTAGCGGGCTTAAGAATTGGGTTGTGACAGGCTGCGGCCAACGCGGCCTGGAACAGCACTCGTCTCAAAGATCGCCTTCCGCCCGCGATCGATCGCTTTCCCCGCAGTGGACTTGCCCGGGAAGAGTGGAGGGACATTCTGATAACGCTGGACGCGACAGGAGGACCCGATGGGCAAACGCGAGAGACGGATATTCGCCGAAGAATTTACACCACGTCCTCGGACATTAACTCTTGAAGCTCTAGCTGCTGTAGGGACTATCATGAATAGAGATAGTGAATCCCGAGGTCCGCTCATGCCTTCCAAAGCCATCCGAAACCAACACGATCATAATCACCACCACACAAATGAATCCAGCGGAAACGCCTGCTGTGGCGGCGGGACGGTCTGCGGGGACGTCATGCCTCCTGCGGTGGATCCCGTTAGCGGGCGAAGCTTCCAGGTAAGCGGCCTGGATTGCGCCGAGGAAGTGGCGATCCTGAACAAGGTGGTGGGGCCGGAGGTCGGCGGGCCCGAGCACCTAGCTTTCGACGTCATTAACGGGCGCATGACGGTCCTTGACAGCGCGACAGCGGTCGCCGGCGAGAGGATTATCGAGCTTGTCGCCGGCACCGGCATGTCCGCGCGGCCATGGGACGCCGACAATGCGGCGGCGGGCCAGGCGGCGCATCTCGCTCGTCAGAGGCGGTTCACCGCGCTCAGCGGCGGCTTCTGGGCGGCAGGGTTCCTCTGGCATATCGTCGAGACCGGTATGGGCGGCGCGCTCGGTCTCTTTGCAGGCCACGGCGAGGCGGCGATGCCCGTTGCCGAGGCCGGGCTTTTCGCGCTCGCGATCCTCTTCGGGGTGTGGCTGGTTGCGCCAAAGGCCTGGTCATCTGCCCGGCGGCTCTCCCCCGATATGAACCTCCTGATGGTCGTGGCCGTCGCCGGTGCCATTGGGCTTGGCGAGTTTTTCGAGGCGGCGACCGTCGCCTTCTTCTTCTCGCTCTCGCTCTACCTCGAGAGCTGGAGCGTCGGACGCGCGCGCAACGCGGTTTCGGCGCTTCTGGATCTCGCTCCACCCACCGCGCGGGTGATCCGCGACGACGGCTCGGAGGCGGAGGTGCCCGCCGAACAGGTCGCTATCGGAAACCGGTTCGTTGTGCGCGGCGGCGACCGTATCCCGCTCGACGGCGAGGTGACGGACGGAGCCGGCGCGGTCGACCAGGCGCCGATCACGGGCGAGAGCGCGCTTGTTCTCAAGGAGCCGGGCGATGAGGTCTATGCCGGGACGATCAACGGCGAAGGCACTCTAACCGTACGCGCCACAAAGGTGGCAACGGACACGGTGCTGTCGAAGATCATCCGCATGGTCAGCGACGCGCATTCCCGCCGCGCCGAGGTCGAGCAGTGGGTCGCGAAGTTTGCGCGCGTCTACACGCCCGCCGTCATGGCGCTGGCTGTCGCCATAGCCGTGGTGCCGCCGCTGGTGGCCGGCGGCGCCTGGGGCTTCTGGTTCTACAACGCGCTGGTGCTCCTGGTCATCGCCTGCCCCTGCGCGCTTGTGATCTCGACGCCCGTCTCCATCGTGGCGGCACTCGCCTCTTCCGCGCGCGCGGGCGTGCTGATCAAGGGCGGGGCCTATGTCGAGGCGCCGGGCCGCACCACGGCGCTGGCGATGGACAAGACCGGTACCATTACCATGGGTGAACCCGAGGTCGCGGCGGTTCATCCGCTCGGCAACGCATCGGAGGCGGACCTGTTGGCGCTTGCGGCGTCGCTTGAAGCACGGTCGTCGCATCCGCTGGCGCGCGCTATTCTGACAAGGGCCGAGCGGGACGGCGTGCCCGCCGCCGTCGCCGAGGATACACGGACGGTACCGGGTCGCGGTCTCGAGGGTCGCTCAGGCGGACGTTCGATCTGGCTGGGGTCTGACCGGTTCGCGGAGGAGAAGGGGTTCGGCGCCGCCATTCCTGCCGACCTGCGCGACCGGATCGAGGGTGCGGGCAGCACGCTTGTCGCCATCGGCGACGAGGCGGGCTTGCGCGGCGTGCTCGAGCTGCGCGACCGCATCCGACCGGATGCCCGGTCCATCGTCGCGAAACTCCATGCGCAGGGCGTGAAGGCCATCGTCATGCTGACGGGCGACAACGAACGCACGGCGCGCGCGGTGGCGGCCGAGGTCGGGATCGACGAGGTCCGTGCCGAGCTTCTGCCGGAGGACAAGGTGGCCGCCATCGAGGAGCTGGTGGCGCGTCACGATGTGGTTGCGATGATTGGTGACGGTGTCAACGACGCGCCGGCCATGGCCCGCGCGCATTACGGCATCGCCATGGGCGCGGTCGGCTCGGACGCGGCCATCGAGACGGCGGACATTGCGCTGATGACCGACGACATCGCCAGGGTGCCGTGGCTCATCGGCCATTCGCGCCGGACCATGACGATCATCCGCCAGAACATCGGCATTTCGCTGGCGACGAAGGGGCTGTTTGTCGGTCTGACAGCGTTCGGCATGGCCTCGATGTGGGGCGCCATCGCGGCGGATGTCGGCGTGTCGCTGGTCGTGGTTGCCAATGCGCTGAGGCTGCTGAACGTAACCGACAGAAAGGCCCCGCCGGCGGATGGAGAGAGCGTCGGCGAGCAAATGGCGCAAGGCGCCCTGGCGCATGGTCATTGAACCTAAGAAACTCGAAGGAGCCTGAGAAAGACATAAACACGAAAGGCTGCATGACGTGCCCCGTCTGCCATGTGCCGCTCAGCATGGCGGATCGGCAGGGGGTCGAGATCGACTTCTGTCCCAATTGCCGTGGCGTGTGGCTGGACCGCGGCGAGATTGACAAGATCATCGAGCGCAGCGCCACCGAAACGACGCCGTCGCGCCGCGAGCCCGATCAGGGTGACTTTGACGATCGCGGCGGCTATGGACACGGTAAGCATCGTGGCCACTCAAAGCATGGTTACCGGCGCAAATCCTGGCTGCACGAATTGTTCGACTAGATCGTGTGGCGGCGAGGCGGCGCTCTGTCTCCGTGTCAGGAAAACCGCCGCTGGAGCGCGACGTTGATCGCTTCGATCACGACGACCATAACGATCACCGCGAGCGTGACGCTCGCCGCCTTGTCGTACTGGAACGAACGTACGTAGGTCTGGATGTAGAACCCGATCCCGCCGGCCCCGACGACGCCGAGGATGAGCGACTCGCGCAAGTTCAATTCGAACCGGAAGATGGTGTCGCGGGCGACTACCGGGGCCATCTGCGGCCAGATTGCATGCCTCAGCCTCAAAAGCGGCCCAGCGCCGGCGCTCTCCAGCGCGGCGATCGGCGCGCGCGAGACGCCGTCGATCGCCTCGGCGTAGAACTTCGCCAGCATGCCGGTCGCATGGAAGGCGACCGCGATGATGCCTGGCAGCGGCCCAAGCCCGACCGCGCCGACCATGAGCATGGCCACCAGGATCAGCGGGATGGCACGGACGAACGCCAGAAGCGTGCGGACGGGTCGGTGGACCGCAGGCGGCGCCATCGTCTCGGACGCCAGCACGCCGAGCGGGACGGAAAGGACCACGGCGCCGAACGTCCCGAGGATCGCAATCCTGAGCGTCTCGGCGCTGCCCTTCAGTATCTCGCCGATCACGGTGGGGTCTGGTGGGACCATGCGGCCGAGGAATTCGGCGATGCGGGGCCCGGCGGAGACCAGGCGTGAAATCTCGACATCGGTCGTGATGAGGGACCAGACGACAGCGCCCGCGATGACCGCGCCCGCCGCGAAGCCGCTCATCCCGCGCGAGCGCATCAGCGCACCACCTGCAGCTTGGCTCCGGTCAACACGTCCGCGTCGCGGTAGAGCTCGGTTGTCGCGTCTTCGGTAAGGTCCCGGGTGGGCGTATCGAAGACGATCCGCCCGTAGCGCATGCCGATGATCCGGTCCGCGAAGCGGCACGCGAGTTCGGGCTGGTGCGAAGAGAAGATCACGGTCGCGCTTCGTGCCCGGGCCGCGCCAGTCAGGAGATCCAGGACCTCCGCGGCGCGGGTGGGGTCGAGGTTGCTCACCGGCTCGTCGGCGAGGATCAGCTGCGGCTCCTGCGCCAGGCAGCGGGCAATGGCCACCCGCTGCCGCTGCCCGCCGCTGACGCTGTCCGCCCGCCGGTCGGCGAGGTCGGCGATACCGCAATCGGCAAGCGCGGCCTGGGCGATGTCGAGATCGCGCCCGGACGGTCGCCCGAGCAGGGCGCGCAGAGGCGGCATGCGGCCCAAACGACCGTTCAGGACGTTCCTCAGCACCGTCGATCGCTCGACCAGCGCGAATTCCTGGAAGATGAAACCGGTGTCGCTGCGCCGTGCAAGTGGCGGTGCACGGTCCGGATCGAACGGTGCATCCAGTACAGACACGCGGCCCCGCCAACCCCTTAGCCGGCCGTCGAGCAGTGTCAGAAGCGTCGTCTTGCCGGCGCCGGAAGGCCCAAGAAGCGCGACGGCCTCTCCTGTGGGAATCGAAAGAGACACCCGCTCCAACGCTGGCAGGATCGCGTCCGGATGCGAAAAGCCGAGATCGTCGACCAAGACGGCATCGGTCATTTCAGCAACCCGTAGCGACGCGCCATGGCGCGCACTCCGTCGAATGCATCCGGGTCGGCTACGACATAGCCATCGGGACCGTAGAGGTAACGCAGCTTGTCACGGTGCTCCGCGCTGTTAAGCATCATCATCGCCTCTGCGAACCGCGCCTGCAGGTCCGCATCGAGCCCAGGGCGCGCGATCACCACGTGGCTCGGGATGGCCTCGCTCTCCGCGATCCAGGTCACTTGCGATTGCTGCTCCGGGGTCAGGAGAAGATCGGCATACTGGCTGGCGCCCGCCGCGTCGACCAGCCCCGCAGCCATTGCCTGCATCGCCTGCTGATAGCCACCCGCGAAGAACACCCGCCCGAAAAAGTCTTCGGCGGCGCGCGGGCCGGCGATCAGCCCCGCGCGCTCGAATTCGGCGAGCGGGTAGAGATAGCCAGACTCCGAGATCGGATCGGCAAAGGCGATGTCGCGGCCACGAAGATCAGCTAGCGTTTCGATGCCGCTGTCCCGGAGCACGAAGATGCGGCCCGTGTAGCTTGGTGCGTCGCGGTAGACCTCGGACAGTAGCGGCACCGCGCCGATCTCGGCCTCGGCCAAAACGAACGGCAACGCCCCCATGAAGGAAATATCTGCGTCGCCGTTGCGCAGCGCCTCGACCGCGGCGGCGTGATCGATGGTCACGAATCCTTCCACCGGCACGCCGATTTCCTGCGATAGCCAGTCGGTAATCGCGCCGATGTCACCGAGCAGCTTCTCGGGATTCTCCTGTGGGATGAAGGCGAGGCGAAGGGCACGCGTCTGCGCGCGGGCACCGGCGCCGAGGCCCAGCGTTCCGGCGCCCGCGATGGCCAGCAGTCGTCGGCGGGTCAGTCGGTCGCTCATCAGAAGGCCCTTTCCTCGATGGCTTCGGCGTCGGTCTTGAACGCGGCCCATCTCGCCTCTGCCGCAGCCCAGTCACCGGCGCGCACGGCCGATCCGACCTCAGCCAAGCGTTCCGCCAGTCCGTAAACCTCGGGTCGCGCGGCTAGGTTTGACATAGTGCTGGCATCGGCGGACAGATCGGCAGCGACGGTGTCGGCCAAAAGCAGGATGTGCTCTGTGTCGCGGCGCGGCAGCAGTGTGTCGAGCGTTGAGGCGAAGGTGGTCAATTCCGCAAAGGCCAGCCGGAATGCGGTGTTTTCGGCATCGAAGGCCTCGTACGGCTCATCCGCCGCACCGACGGTCTCGAGATAGGCGACGAGATCCGTCCGCTCCGCGTCGGTCAGGCCGAGCGCCTTCGTCTCGTCGAACCAGTCCACGACGCTCGCCAATGTCGGCAGCGACCCGTCGTGAAAATAGGGCGCACTGTAAACCGTGCCAAGGAGCGTCGGCGTGTCGAGCGTACCTGCACGGGCTCCGCTATAGGCTGCCTGTACAGAGCCGATGTCGTGGGCTTGACGGTCGAGAAAGTTGGCGCTTGGCACATGGCAGGAGGCGCAGGACTGGCCGCCCATACCTTCGAAGGATCGGTTGAAGATCTCCTCGCCGCGCCGCGCCGCTTCGGACGCCAGCTCCGTCAGTTCTCCGCCGCCTATCAGCAGCGAATTGGGAAGGAAATCAAACTCGGTCATGTAACCCACTAGGGCGTCGAGTATGAAGGGCGTTGGCTCGTCTCCGCCGAATTCGTTGACGATCACGTTGCGGGTGAAATCGCGCAGGGAGGCGAAGCGACCGTCGCGACCATAGGGCCCGGTGAAGCGCAGGCCTCGCAGGCTCGGAATGTCGATCGGGTCATCGCGCCGGTCGTTGAACATCGGGTTGAAGAACGCGCCGTCCACGTCGACCGCCCCGGGCTGATGGCTGGCGCCTGGGATGAAGAAGCGCTGGTTGACGTCCGACCGGTTGTGGCATGTCGAACAGGCTATCCCGAGCTCGCGCGCCGGGCTGCCGAAGATCTGGGCGCTGTCGAACAGCATGTCGCCATAGGCGATCAGCGGCAAGTCGGTCTCGTCGATGCCCTGCTCCTCGAAGTTGAGGACGAGCCGCGGCAACGGATCCTGATCGAAGATGTCGGAGCCGGGCGGCAGGCTCGGCGGCAGATCGACCGCGCGACCGCTGAGCGCGACCGTTTCGGGCATGGCGCTCAGCGTCTCGCGTGGGGCGAACGCATCGACGAGATAGTTGTCAGCGAGATAGTCCGAGATTACCGCGCGCGCAGCAGCCATACCCTGGCGGTCGGCAGGTGTGGCACCGGCACCCAGGACGCCGGTGGAGCCGGCGCTACTGGCAAGTCCCAGCCATGCGAGACCTATCTGCCGCGCCCCCTCTGGATCGGCAGCGCCAATGTAATCGGTGAAGGCGCGATAGAGCTCACGGGCCGTGCTCACCGCCTGCTGTGAAGTTGCAGGGCTTTCCGCCGCGAGCGCCGCGTCGAGTTCTTCTTCGATGCGCAGGGCGATCAGCCGTGTCGCCTCGGCAAAGACCGCCTGACGATCCTCGCGGGCGATGGCGTCGGCTAGAGGGCCGGTATCCAATTCGCTCTCTGCAACCAGCCATCCCATCGGCCCAAATGGGTACTCTGATCCGCGGTAGGGTTCGGACCACGCACGCTCAATTTCGTCCCAGGGCACCGGGGCAAGATTGCCCAGGAATAGGGTCAGCCTGTAGGCCGCTGCTTCGGGCAGCCAAGGGGCCTGTTTTGCTGGTGTCGCAAATGCCGACGCGGCCGAAAGAAGCGCGCTGAAAAACGTGACAACAAGAAGGCCGATGAACCTCCGCATCGAATCTCTCTCCTTCTCCCCGCGCAATATTAGACGTGGCTAAATTTTGTACCCAAATCAAACAAGTTGTCAATCGGTATTCAATGCGGCATGATTTCGTCATGGCGAACCACCGATCACAAGCGCGTGAGGCGCTCACGTCCGGCGACCGGGATCCGGAAGCGCAGGCTGAGGGCTTTGCCACAGTGCGCTTGGCGCATGAAAGCGAAATGGCTGAGGATTACGTGGAACTGATCGCCGAACTGATCGAGGTTCGGGGCGAAGCGCGTCCAGTCGACATCGCCGAGCGTCTGGGCGTGAAACCGCCCACGGTTACCAAGAACATTTCGCGGCTCAAGAGCGTGGGTTTGGTCCGCCGCGAGCCTTATCGCGCGATATTCCTGACTGACGAGGGGCAGGCGCTCGCCGATGCATGCCGGCGGCGCCACAGGATCGTCGTGGCGTTTCTGAAAAGCCTCGGGATCGACGAGGAGACTGCCGAACGCGACGCCGAGGGCATCGAACACCATGTCAGCGACGTTACGTTGGGAGCGTTCGAAGTGCACATTCTCAGCGGTGGACGTGGCCCGCCCAGTCAGTCCGAAGGATAGGACGCAAACACCTCGGTCAAGCCGTTCTTACGGATCAGGAAGATGTCGTGAGCCTCACGCTGATCACCGAAATCCATGCCTGGGAAGTCGAGCGGGATCTCAGGCACGGCGAGCCCAATCGCATCTGGGCGGCCCTTGAGCAAGCGGCGAATGTCGCGCGCCGGAACACCGCCTTTGATCACGTGGCGTGAACGCCTGCGACACGCCCTTGTCAAGCTTGAACTCTACGAGGAACTCAGCGAATATTTCTGGTCAGCCGGAGCGAAGTCGATTTCTTCCAGATACTCCATCCAGGCGTGGCAACACCCACAATCGTTGGTCTTGCGAATGTCGATCGCCGTCGCCTCGGCAAGCGCCTGTGAAGCGGGCAGAAGGGCGAGTGCGAAAGCCATGGCCGCTATGGGTCTCCTCATGTTTCAGGACCCTCCGGTCGTGTTGAAAAGGTCACCGTCGCGAACCCAAGTGTCAGCGCAAGTGCCGTCACCAAAAAACATTTCGCCGCCGGTACGCCACCAAATACCTCAACCTCATGTTTCTCGCTCTGTTTTTTATTCCATCGCCCGGCGTATCTTCGGCACCGCTGTTTCTCTCGGTTCGTGATAATCGACGGTGCTTACGAAGCGCCCCGTCGCATCGAACAGAAAGACGCTTGCTGTGTGGTTCACGGTGTAATCGCCGCCCTCGGTCGTAACCTGCTCAAAGGTCGCACGAAATCCCTCGGCTGCGCGTGCGATCTGCTCCTCCGGCCCTGTCCAGCCGCGGATCGCCGGATGGAAAAAACCGACGTACTCCGCCATCGCTTCGACAGTGTCCCGTTCAGGATCGACAGTGATGAAAATCACGTTGAGTTCTCCGTCATCTTCTCCCATTGCCTGCAACCAGCCGGAAATATCGGCGAGGGTGGTCGGACAAACGTCCGGGCAGTAGGTAAAACCGAAGAACACCATTGCAGGACTGCCGATCAGGGTTTCGGGCCCCACCTCGCGGCCCTCGTGATCGGTCAGGCGAAAATCCATCGCCGAAAGAGGCAAGGGCCGCTGCCCGGTCGGCTGCGGCGTGCCGGGCCCGTCCACCCGCCACCAGCCGACGAAGACCATCAGGCCAAGAGCGCCGACACCGGCTGTGCCGTATTGAAGGACCCGTCGGCGCTGCATCAATCCTCCGGTCCGCGTGCGGCGATCCCGAGGATCGGGACCTCGACCGTTAGTTCGCCGCCATCCGAGAACATCAATGTCAGTGGGAAGCTCTCGCCTTCCCTCATCGGCTCCTGCAGCCGCATCAGCATCGCATGCAGGCCACCGGGCTCCAGTGCCACGCTTTCCCTCGGTGCAATCGTGATCTCGCCCGCCGGAGCCATGGAACTGACGCCCTCGGCATTGGTCGTCGTTTCGTGGATCTCGGGCATCATGGCCAGCGGCGTCGCAAGGCCGGTCAGTGTCACCGCCTCGTCGCCGGTGTTGCGCACGGTCATGTAGGCGGCGCCGGGACGGTTGACGCCGATGGAGGCGCGGGACCAGGCGTCTTCCAAAACAACATCCTCCGATCCGGCCATTACCGGGACCGACAACCCTGCCACAGTCAAAAGCGTAGCCAATGCGTTAGCGTATATCCATTTTTTCATCAGTCTTTTCCTTCGTCGTCGCTCAATTCTGTGCCGCCGCGACTTCTGCCGCCACAAGTCGTCGCAGTTCAGCCTCCCCGAACGGGTCAACCGGCTTGCCATTCACGAAGAATGTTGGCGTTTGGCGTACCCCTACCGTTTCGACATCGGCGCGGTCCTGATTGAGGATCGCCATGACATCGGGAGCCAGCATCTGCGTGCGGGCGGCCTTGGCATCCAGCCCACCGGTGGCGGCAATCTCGAGAATCAATCCCGGCTCAGGGGCCCCATGTGCAGCCCATCTGGGCTGCTCGCGCAGGATCGCTTCGATTACAGGTTCGAACACGTCCTGCATCCGTGCGGCCTCAAGCACACGGATCGCTTCCTCCGAGCCCTCGCCGTGAAACGGCGTATAGCGGATCACGACGCGCACCGCGTCCCCGTGCTGCGCCATGATGTCCTTTACTACCGGATAGAAGGCGCGGCAGGCCTCGCAGGCCGGATCAAAGAATTCGACTATTGTGACCGGAGCATCCTCGGGTCCGAGGATCGGCGAGTAAGGCCGGATCAGCGTATCTGTCAGCTCCGGGTCCGCGGGGTCAGCATCGGCGATCGGCGTGGTACGGGTTGCATACCATGCGGCCCCGCCGAAACCGGCGGCACCCAGGGCGAGAATGGACAGGATGAGGCCGCGTCGATTCATTCTTGTGTTTCCTTTAGAGAGAGGGCCGAGAGCACGCCGATCACCACGAAAGCGACGAGCGCCATCAGCGGGATCGGAATGCCGAAGACCAGTTGATTGTCATCGGTGCAGGATGGGCCGGTCGCCGTGCAGGGCTGGATGCGTTCCGGGATCAGGCCGACAAAGAGCCCCAAGTGCCAAAGCGCGATGGCCGCGCCACCAAGTGCCAGCGCAATCCCGTAGCGACCCACACGCCGGTCCTGCCACCAGAGCCCAAGTCCAAGAATGATGACCGATGGGAACATGAAGGCGCGCTGGAACCAGCAAAGAACACATGGCGTCTGCCCCAGCACCTCGCCTATGAACAGCACGGCAAGCGACGCGGTGAGCGCGATGATCCAGGCCAAGCCGAGGGCCATCTCTCCGGAAAGTCGGGTCATGGGGGTCATATCCTCTCTCTCAGATCGGCGAGGATCTCTTCGGCGGGCGTTCCGTAGGGCCAGGAGTCCGCGAAGCCTGCCTCGGGATCGAAAAGGAAAAGATGGGACGTGTGCCCCATCGTATAACCATCCGGTGCCGACGCGTCCTCGATCCGCTCATAGAAGATCGGGAAGGTCTCGGATGTTTCGGCGATCTGCTCGGGCGTGCCGGTCAGCCCGACGATCCCCGCGTCGAAGCGTGGCACGAAATCGGCAAGGGCCGCTGGTGTGTCCCGCTCGGGATCGATCGTGATGAAGATCGGCTGCACCTTTTCCGCCTCGTCGCCCAGCCCGTCCATCACGGCGGCCACTTCCGCGAGCGTCGTCGGGCATACATCCGGGCAATTGGCGAAACCGAAGAAGACGAGCATCCAGCGCCCGGCGAAGTCTCCCTCCGTCCGGGTCATGCCTTGATGATCGGTCAGTTCGAATTCAGCGACAAACGGCGGTTCATACTCGGTTTGGGCGCGGTCGGCACGGTAGTCAGACCACAGCAATAGCCAGCCAAAAACGAGCGCCGCCACGCCCGCCAGCACCCACAATATCTTCTGAAGACCTGAAAGCCTCACGCCATTCCGTCCGGTGTTGATTCCATATTTTTTTTGTGCGTATACATCCTCTAGCTGCTGTAGGTTCAAGCCTTATTCTGATCGGCCGGCCGTCAATCACCGATCTGTGAAAGCCAAGTGCCGCTTGTGGTGCGCACCGCTCAAAGCTACCGTCACTGTAGGTAATGTAGAGAGTTGAGATGCTGACGATAGGGACCTTGGCGAAGAGGACCGGAACGAAAGTGCAAACCATCCGGTATTACGAGCAGATCGGCCTTATGCCAGAACCTGGTAGAACGGAAGGCGGGCAGCGGCGCTATGGCGATGCCGAGTTCGACCGTTTGTCATTCATCCGGCACGCGCGGCAACTTGGATTTTCCCTGGATGCGATCCGCGAACTTCTCGATCTCAGCGATCACCCGGGCAAGTCTTGCGCCGAGGCCGATGCAATCGCCCGTCGGCAACTCAAACAGGTCGAGCAACGACTGGCCCGGCTTGAGGCGCTGCGCACGGAATTGAAGCGGATGGTGCACGAGTGCAGCGGCGGACAGACTGCCGATTGCCGTGTGCTGGAAGTGCTGCGAGACCATTCCGAATGCCTGACCGATCACGAGGACATTGGCGCCTGACATGCGCGCTGCGCTCGCCTATCCGCTCGCGGCCCTGGCCGAAATTGCAGGGTGCTTCGCCATCTGGGCTTGGTGGCGTCTCGGCGCTTCCGTGCTTTGGGTCGTGCCGGGCATCGCCTCCCTGGCGGCGTTCGGATGGCTTCTTGCGCAGGTCGAAGCGGTGGCTGCAGGCCGCGCCTTCGCGGCCTATGGCGGGATCTATATCGCGGCTTCGGTGCTGTGGATGTGGTCGGCGGAAGGACAAAGACCGGACAGGTGGGATGTACTCGGAACTGCGGTCTGTCTTGTGGGGGCTGCGATTATCCTAGCCGCTCCTCGCAATGCTTAGGAAATGCTCTTGAGGCTACAGCAGCTTTAGGTTTTACAAGCGCGTTCGACTGAAGTGCAGGTTGGGCAAGACTTGAATGTTCGAAATCTCCGGTATTGGCATCATCGCTGCCTTTTTGGGCGGGACGGTCTCGTTTCTCTCGCCCTGCGTCCTGCCTCTGGCTCCGGGCTATGTCTCCTATATCGCGGGACAGCCTGCCCCTGCATCGCGGACGGCGACAGCCATCGGCGACCGGGCACGCAGTGTGATTCTGAGCCTCTGGTTCGTGCTTGGGTTTTCCACGGTCTTCGTGGCGCTCGGGGCCGGGGCCAGCCTTCTGGGCGGGATGCTGCTGCGCTGGAAATACGAACTGGGTATTGCGGGTGGCGCTCTGATCGTTCTTTTCGGGCTCGTGATGATGGGGGCGATCCGGATCCCTGCAATGATGCGCGACACCAGGCCTTATGTCGCAGCAAAGGGCGGTAACGCGGCGGGGGCCTATCTTCTGGGCCTCGCCTTTGCGTTTGGCTGGACGCCTTGCATCGGGCCGGTGCTTGGCTCAATCCTTGCGGTGAGCGCAACATCGGGCGCAGATGGCGTGGCGCTTCTGGCCATCTATTCCACAGGGCTCGGCGTGCCTTTCCTGTTGATCGCGCTCTTCACCAACGAGATTGCGGGCAAGCTCAAGCGTATCGGCGCGGCGGGGCGGTGGCTCTATCGCATTGCCGGTGGACTGATGGTGCTGATGGGCATCGGTGTGATGACCGACCAGGTCAGCCGCCTTGCCTTCTGGTTGCTCGAAACCTTCCCGGCCCTTGGCAGCATCGGGTAACGTAAGGGCGGTAGGCGTAGGCCAAAAAAGGACTTGAACCTACAGTCACTGTAGAACCTACAACTCCTCGTGAGCGATTCGAGGATATACCCATGGCCCCCACTGACCCTCACTTGAGCGAAACCCGGCTGCTGGACTTTGACGCGCTTTCGATCTCGAAACTGATCGAAGATCGCGGCTGGAAAGATCTCCCCCAACAAAACCGAATTGGTGCCGTCTACGACTTCGTCCGGGACGAGGTCGCCTTCGGCTACAACCGCGCCGACGACATTCCGGCCTCCGAGGTGCTGGCAGATGGCTATGGCCAGTGCAACACCAAGGGCACGCTCCTGATGGCGCTGCTGCGAGGCGTCGGCATCCGCTGCCGGCTGCACGGCTTCACCATCCACAAGGCGCTTCAGCTTGGCGTCGTGCCGGAACTTGTCTACCCCCTCGCGCCGTCCGAAATCCTCCATTCCTGGGTCGAGGTGGAGACGGAGGGCCGATGGGTCAATCTTGAAGGCTTCATTTTGGACGAGCCTTTCCTGCAGACGCTGCAACAGGAATTCAGCGGCACCGAAAGCCTGTGCGGCTACGGCGTTGGAACGGATTGCCTGAGTGACCCGCCGGTCGCGTGGACCGGCAGGAGCACGTATATCCAGAAAACCGGTATCGCCCGCGATTTCGGAACCTTCGAAGCGCCCGACGGCTTCTACTCAAAACACCGTCAGGATTTCGGTTTCATGCGCGACTTGCTCTATCGCCACGTCATCCGGCACTGGATGAACGCCCGGGTGCGCACGATCCGACGGGGAGTATTGCCGCAGAACCTTGGGCTCAGCCGACCGAACCACAGACACGAGGAGACAAACCGTGCCGCATGATCACGGCCACGCTCACATCGATCCCGAGTCTGGCGACCGGCGCGTCTCTATCGCCATCTGGGCCAACGGCCTTCTGACCGTCGCCCAGGTTGTCGGCGGGATCCTCGCCGGCAGCCTCGCGCTGATCGCGGACGCCCTTCACAACTTCTCTGACATGGCGTCGCTCGTGATCGCCTTCGCAGCGCGCAAAATTGCGCGCCGACCCGCAGACGCGCGCATGACCTTCGGTTACCGCCGGATCGAGATTATCGCCGCGCTTATTAACTACACCACCCTGATCCTGATCGGCTTTTACCTGATCTATGAGGGCGGCATGCGGATGATCGACCCGCCCGAGGTGGCAGGTTGGACGGTCGTGATACTGGGCGGCGTCGCGCTGGTGGTCGATACCCTGACGGCGCTACTCACCTATTCAATGCAGAAGGGAAGCGTGAACATCCGCGCGCTCTTCCTGCACAACCTGTCGGACGCGCTTGCCTCCGTGGCGGTAATCGTCGGCGGTTCACTCATCATCCTTTACGACATGCGGTGGGTCGACCCGGCCATCACCATCGGCATTGCGCTCTATATCCTCTATCTGGCGTTCACCGAGATCGGCGGTCCGATCCGGACGCTTATGCTCGGCAGCCCGCCCGACATCGACAACGAGGCCGTCGTCGAGGCGATGCGGGGTGTGGACGGTGTCGCGGATGTTCATCATGTGCATCTGTGGCAGATGCAGGAGCACGAGGCCGCGCTCGACTGCCACGTCGTCCTGACCACGGATGGCTGGGGCCGTATCGAAGATATCAAAGCCGCGATCAAGGGCCGACTGAAGGACGATTTCGGCATCGGCCATTCCAGCCTCGAGTTCGAGCACGAGGACAACCAACACCAGAACGCCGACCTCTACGGTCACGGCAAACCCGAAGAAAAGGAGGAAGCCCATGTTCACCGAGACGCTGACAGATCATGACAACGTCATTGGCATCGCCTGCGAGGGCAAACTCACCGAAAACGATTTGAACCTGATGAACGTTCTGCTCCACGAACGGCTCGCAATAGAGCAGAAACCCGGCCTTGTTGTCGATCTGACCAAATTCGATGGCTACGAAAGTCTCGCGGCCCTGCGCGAAGACCTGAAGATGGATACCGCCCATCGAAACGATTTCTCCCGCATTGCCGTCATCGGCGACGAGGCGTGCATGGAGTGGGGCTCGAAGCTCGCCGCCGCCCTTACCCGTTCCGAAATGCGTTGGTTCGACAGCCTTGAAAGGGAGGATGCCATCGCATGGGCGCGCAGCAAGTGACGGAATGATACGATCGCTTGTTTTTCATCGGCTCGCAATTTCGCAGGAATCGTCCTGTTCGTTCCCGTGAGGGTAGTGGCGATGCCGCAATCGGCGCATTGTCGGCGCCTCTGCAGACATGCTCCAGAATTGGCCTCGCCTAGAGTTCGTCTGTTCCTTGACGAAGGAGACGGATCATGAGGCGATCACGCTCATCCGATAAGCAGATATTCGGCATCCTGAAGTAACACCAAGCCGGAGCGACGGCGACAGAACGGTACCGCAAGAATGGATCAGCGATGCGACGTTCTGCAGGTGGCGCGCGAGGAATTGTTGTCTGGAAGCCCTGGAGAACAGCGTTTTGCGGACTACCAAAAAAGCATTCCATTGCAGGACGCTAGCTCCATCCACCGTCATAGGTTCTATAGAACCGGTGCGCCCCGATGTTGGCTATATTTTCCATAGCGTCTGCCCAGCGAGGTCGCACATAGTCCGCAAAATAATGGGTTGCCGACGCGACCTCGGAAATGAAGATCTTTCCGGCGCTCACCGCCATCGCGATTTCTTCGGCGAGTTCATACGCTGATCGATCGGCAACGCGCTCGGGAAGGCCATCGCATGCGAAGGAAAACTGGCAGCGGTTCGAAAGCTGCGCGTTTTGATACACGACGTCGCAAACAGTGCCCGGAAAGACAGGGTTTCGGACGCGGTTCAAGATGACCTGCGCAACCGCGGCTTGACCTTTCGGCGCTTCTCCTCTCGCCTCGAAATAGACGGCGGTGGCGAGGCATCTTTGTTGAACCGCGGAGAATGTCTCGGGCGGGAGAGGTGTCTGGATCCACTCGTGATCCCCCTCGGTAGCGGGCGGTATGAACCTGTCCTCCGCGCGCGCTTCGTCAGCGAACAGACTGTCGAATGCGGACAGAACAAGATGTTCCGGTTCGAATGGAGCGTATGCGGTAGCCAAGGCATCGGCTCGATCATTGGTGACCAGTTCCCTGAGGACCGTCGGAACTCCCGCGTATCGGTCATGTTCGGGTGTATGAAACGCGCGCGCGATAGCGAGTTCGGGATCGGATGTTTCGGGCCGTCGTATTTGCCGGACGATCGGAATCGAGGGGCGGACGAAGTACTTGTTCCAAGGCGCGAGGTCGGTCAGCGACTTTCTCACTTGCAGCCTGAGGGAACTCGGCCGAGAGCCCTTCTCCGTTCGGTTTACCCACGTCGCCGCGTCGGATAACCTTCTGGGTAGTAGAGACGGCTCGCTTGATGCCGGGTTTGGCGCCGCCGCAGCACGCTCGGGGAGCGCTGCCTGCGTGGGCATGGCGAGGTTGACGGAGCCCCCGATAACAAGCACCGCAGCTGCGTGCGCCGCGATCTTTCGTGCCGCATTCGCCGCCCGGCTCCCCGAAATAAGCACATTCCCTCCGTCAGTTGGCAAGCCTCCACAATCGCCCGTTAACCTTTACGAATCGCTAACAGGTGAGCCGCTCGCCGAGTGTCAAACCCACTGCAATGCCTTTGCGGCAAATCCGCGGCGGCGATGCGCGTGGTTCTTGCAGCCTGATGAGTTCGCGGTTGCCATTGAAATGATAGTCCGGAACCGCTCTCGCGGGAGTCCGGCCGGGACGTTGACTTGGTTCAATTGTGGAGAACCCGCTTACGGCTCGGTTGTGCATGCCCGATCCGTTGACACGCGAACTCGCCGGAAATTAACATTTTCCTAACATTAAGGAGTGGTGGGCAATGAATCTCAAGCGCACGCTACTGGCATCATTCGGAAGCGCCGTCATTCTGGTTGCTGGACAGGTATCCCCGAAAGCGGCCGCTCCGGGCGACTTCATGGAGGTTGGAGGCCTAACGTCTCAGCCGATCGGACACTATGAGCTCTGTCGGCGAATACCGCGAGAATGTGCTGCGCAACCGTCGAACGTCCGCCCGGTAAATCTCTCACCATCGCTCTTGGACCAACTCACGGTTACGACCGTTGGCGTAAACCGGGCCGTAAGGCCAGTCAGTGATTTAGACAACTACGGAAGCGAGGAGGTCTGGACCTATCCGGAGGGGAGCGGCGACTGTGAGGATTTTGCCCTCGAGAAACGGAAGCGGCTGAGCGGCAAAGGTCTGCCGCTCGCGAATCTCCTCCTTACGGTCGTTCGGAAGCCCGACGGGGAGGGGCACGCTGTACTCACTGTCCGCACCGACAAAGGAGATTTTGTTCTCGACAATCTGGACGACCGCGTCCGGCTGTGGCGATCTACCGACTATCGATATCTCAAACGACAAGACACAAAGCACGCGGGGCGTTGGGTCACTATTCGCGCAGGGCAAGAACCCCTCGTAGGTGCGGTCGATTGAAATTTGCAGAGAGTTCGCATGCGGCTCGCGCCACAAGATGCCGCGTCAACGTCCCCAGAAAGCATATGGCATTGTTGTCCGGCGTGCGCTAGAGGTTTCTAATGCGCGCGCTGGCGATTTCACTTGCCCTGTTGTTCATGACGCTGTTTCAGGCATCGGCTGCCGAAACCGTTGCCGGGATGTGTGGCTTGGACGCTTTCGCTTCCCCTGAGCGCGAGGCGGGGTTCCTTTCGGCGACATCGGCGGATGTAGATGCGGATGATGTGGCAAGTTCTGTCGTCTTCGGCCATTGCGCAAACCATCACCTGATGCCCTTCATTTCGGCTCAATTACGCCTCGGGCTCGATGGAATACACACGCCCTTCTGCAAAGTCGACCGATTGTCCGGCTGGCACAGATCGCCACCTGACTACCCTCCCATTATTTCCTGATACTCGGCGCGCGTCGTTTGGACGCTACTGAATTCCGACAGGACATGGGAGAACTTCATGCACGTTACACGACGTTCCTTTCTCGCAGTTTGCTCACTGGCTATGGCGGTCAGTGGCATTCCCGCCAGCGCAGCCGGAACACAGCCGGAAATCGAAGAGCAATATATGCCTCAGCTGGTGCCTTTCGAAGGATTTGCCTCGGGCACTGTGGTCGTCGATTCTTCAAGTCACTATCTCTATCTCGTGCTTGGCCTTGGTAAGGCGCGCCGATATGGCATAGGTGTCGGACGCGCCGGCCTGGCATTCAAGGGCGAAGCCGCTATCGGCAGAAAAGCCGAATGGCCGAGTTGGCGTCCCACCAACAACATGATCCGTCGCAATCCCGGCAAGTACGCGCGCTACGCCGACGGCGTGCCGGGAGGCCCCGGCAATCCGCTCGGAGCCAGGGCGTTATATCTGTACCGGAATGGTAAGGACGCCTTGTATCGTATCCACGGCACCAACGAGCCGTCCTCGATAGGCAGATCGGTCTCGAACGGCTGCATCCGAATGTTGAACGACCACGTCATCGATCTCTTCGCAAGGGTTCCAACTGGCACGCGCGTCGTAGTCCGATAGGCAGCACCGGACATCCGACAGACGTCTGTTGCTGTTGCAATAACAAAGGCATTCCTTCCATATGAACACACTTCAGCGCACATCCATCTCCCGCAGAGGCTTCCTGGGCGGCTCGATTGGTTTGGCGGGCCTGTCCATGGCTGGATGCACATCCTCCGATGTAGGCGATCCCCGCGCATCCGAAGCGGTCGAGCCCTCGATCGGTGAGCAGTACCGGGCGATGTACGGGCCGATGCCGGACGAGCGTTTTCCCATTCCTGCCGTGGACTTGACGAAGGTGCCGAGGCGCTTTTGGCGACGTCAGGTGAACTACCGGACATCAGAGCCGGTCGGCACGTTGGTTGTGGAGACGAACAGGTTTTATCTATACCTCGTGCAGGAGGGCGGGAAAGCGATGCGGTATGGCGTGGGTCTCGGACGGGCTGGTTTCGGCTGGTCCGGTAGGGCGACGATCGCCGCCAAGAAGGCATGGCCCACCTGGACACCTCCCGCAGAGATGATCGAGCGCGAGTCGGAATTGGCGAAATGGAGCGCTGCCAATGGAGGAATGCCGCCAGGCATCACAAATCCACTCGGTGCCAGAGCATTGTACATCTTCGAGGATGGAGTAGACACACTCTATCGCGTACACGGCTCGCCTGAATACTGGACAATTGGAAAGGCGGTGTCGAGTGGCTGTGTGCGCTTGATGAACCAGGATGTAATCGACCTCTACGGACGTGTTCCCGAAGGATCGCCCATTCTTGTTAGGTAGCAACAGGCGAACTCTCAAAATTATCAAGTCAGACCGATTATGCATGCAATCGCCGACTGACGCGTTTGGCAGATGGGCAAGTCAATCGAAGCCATGTGCAGAAAGGCCTCAAGAAGTTTCGGTTTCCTCTTCGGCGTGGCCGCTGCGATTTGTGCCTGGACGCTTCTCGTCCATCCCTTCGGGAAATTGCAGACTTCAGGTTACCAACCAACATCGTGGTGGCCTGAATCAGTGTCTAGCGAGAAACCTTGGCGAAGGCGCAGCGACATCGTGCCAAATGCACCCCGACGATGATTGGTGATGCCTTTCGCGGCTAAAGTGGCCGTATCGAGCCGAGATAGCGATTAACCACACATACTCGGGCGCATGGATAACTCAGTAGGTTCAACGGATATGTGGACAGGCTTGTGAGAACCTCTGTATCAATCATCGTGTCGCTCGGAAGCCTCCCCGTTTTCTCCACTCTCGGAGGCACTCACTGTTCCAACAACTTCGACCGCCACGTCGAGGTCTCCCGCGTTCTGAAAGTTCAGATTAATGGGGACCGTGTCTTTTTCCTCAAATGTCTTCAAAGGAGCCACGAGCATCAGGTGATATCCGCCAGGTTGAAACGGTACTGTGGCTCCTGGCGGGATATCAATGCCGTCTTCAAGACTGTTCATCTCCGTCGCCGTGCCCTGGGGGTGGATGCTGTGCAACTCGATTCGTTGCGCAACTGGCGATGTGGCACCCATGAGTCTGTCGGGCTCGCTACCGAGGTTCTCCACTGTCATGTAGACGGATACTGATGCGGCGGACGGACGCTCCAGAGGTATCCACGGATGACCAATCGACATAGTTCCAACTGAATAATCGTGAGCTTCCACGGCCGACATTTGCAGCAGGAAACATATGCAAAATGCTGCGAATCTCTGCATGGGACGTGTTCTTTTCTGTCTCTAGCGAAACGAAGCCGGGTCACCCAGCTGAATCATCAAGTCAACGCAATCCAAACGCTTGCTTGCCAATCCTCTCGCTTCAGCACCTTTGTCTGCAACGAGTATATCGTCACCAACTCAAATGGCGATATTCGTGCGGCGGGATTCCTGCGGGCCGATCACTACGATTGTGTTTTCTAAAACCTCCAGCGACATTAGGTTCAAGCCCTAGTATCATCCGGGCTTGCGCCCATGTTAGATGGAAGTGTTAATCGTAATCCGCTGAAATTTATGGGATTGGAGCAATGAGTGCGCGGCTAATAACCATAGACCTGGTTCGCGGCCTGGCGATCGTGGGTGTCGTGATCTTTCATGTCGGGTGGGACCTGGACTTCACCGGGCTTCTTCCCGGCAATCTGTCGAGGCAGCCAGTCTGGTTGTGGTTCGGACGCTCCCTTGCCGGAACCTTCATGTTCTTGGTTGGCGTGAGCCTCGTGCTTGCACATTCCAGCGGGATACGGTGGAAATCCTATTCGAGGAGGCTGCTCGTAGTAGTCGCTGCCGCCTCGGCGATTTCAGCTGTGACGCGGCTGGTTTTCCCGATGACGTTCATCTATTTCGGAATCCTGCATGCGATAGCTTTCGCCACAATCGTGGCCACACCGTTCTTGCGGCTTCCCGCGATTGGCGCAATCGCAGGCGGCTCTCTGTTTATTGCGGTGCCGTTTCTTCTCGATAGCGCTGCATTTGATACTCGATGGCTGGCATGGGTCGGATTCGCGCGGAATCCCCCAGCAAGCAACGACTTCGTTCCGGTGTTCCCTTGGGTTGGCCTCACGCTTCTCGGATTGGGATTGGCGAAGGGAGCGGTAGGGATCGGCTTGGATCGCTGGCTGATTCACCGGGAACCATCAGGGGCTGCCGCATCGTCGCTGGCATGGATGGGCCGGCACAGCCTCGTCATCTACCTTGTGCACCAGCCGTTGTTGTTATCGCTGATCGTGCCTCTGGCCTGGCTTGTTTCCCAGTGAGCATCTTTTAGATGCCGCCATGCTACTCGTCTTCGGTGTGGGTGTCAGCCAGCGCCGCGCGCGGTCGACTCACCGGGACAGCATCAATCGAAGCGCGGTTTGCAAGCACGTCTGCGCCTTTTTCTGCTAGGAGTTTCCTGAATACCGGGTGCATCCCGCCATCAACATAGGCGTGTGGCGCGGGACCCGCATTGGATCCGAGCATCTGCTCGACCGCTGTAGGGTCCGCTTCCGTTTTCATCGACGCCACGGAATTCATCCTTCCGTTCACGGCTGGACAAGGATCGAGGGGATCTTTCGGCTCGCCATACGGGAACTCGGTATTGAAAACATAGCGGCCGCCGCAAAGCGATACTTTTGGTGTCAGTCTTGTTGCCTCGAAGAGGTCATGCCCGGCTTTCAGATCGGTCCAGAACCCATAGTTATCGTCATCCCGGTATTTGGCCAGGTTTCGCGGCGTCATTCGGAAAGGGAAAGACTGGACCTGAAACTCCGGCTGTCCACCGCGCAAAGCGTCCCGTGCCAACGCGTATATTTCGGCCACGCCTTCATCTGTGAGCGCGAAGCAGCCCGATGAGGAGCACGCTCCGTGAACCATGAGCGCGTTTCCCGTGTATCCGAGCGCTTTTTCGAGCCGATTTGGGTAGCCGAGATCGAAGGAGAGAAAATACTTGGAGTTCGGATTGAGCATGCTGGACGAGACGTGATAAATTCCCTCGGGCGCTTGTCGATCGCCGTCTCTTTTTTTGGGGCCCAGTTTCCCCGACCAGCGGCACATCGGATATGTTTTCAGAAGCGCATAGCGGCCGGTATTGTCCTTCTTCCAGACCTCAAGCTCGCTTTCCTGCTTGAAGATCCGGATCAGTATCGGATCTGATCCGGACATCCCCTTTCGCTGCATCTCGTTTCTGAGTTCGGTCGATATCGGCTGTTCGGACCTGTTTTCAACGTCGAGCACGTTGGTCACGCAGCCGGAGACGAAAAACATGAGAAGGGCGCAAGCAAATATCCTTGCAATAGGAAGCACCGCGTTTTGCCTCATGTGTTGGTGGTCGAATCGGCGATGTGACTCGTACCAGTAAGATAAGACAGGGTGTCGATGAAGTGAATGGCTGGCTTAAACCACTACGTGTTCGATCCACTTGCGACATGAGAAACGCGACCAAAATCCCCTAAATCTGAAACCAAGGACCTGACGATGATTGCTCCGACTGCAATGGACCGCGAAGCCGTAAATAGACGACGCCGACGCAGGAACATGATCCTGATGCTGGTGCTCGCGACTTTCGTGGTCGGCATATACGCAGCCAGCTTTTGGCACCTGGAACTGGAAAGCGACGAAAAGGTTTCATCGTCGCGCGCCGGGATGGTCACCAAGAATTGATCGATGACCGATGCCTTCCACTCTATATCATAGGGGTTTCCAATCCTCAGGGGCCAATCGGTGCTTTCTGCTGTAAGAAGACTTCTGATCTCGGGCCTGGTCGCCTTTTCGGCGCTCAGCATGGTATTCTGGTTCTACTGCACGATTGGGGGCCACAATCCGGTCGAGGCACTCTATGGTGGAGTGGCAACCTATTTTCTGAGTTTCGTAGCCGCGATCGAATTCGCTTGGCTGGAGGCGTAGCTACCGGACTCGCGAGTCTCGCTCTCGCGTACAAGGCTCACCCAGACATTCGGATCCGTTGACGACTGGCGTTTCAGAAACCGGATTTCGGCATCCTGCCATGGAAGGACTCTTGGTTCGACATTGTCGAGGATGAAGTCTCCCATATCCGTGATCACGGTAAGCACGGCATGCCCTCCACCGTTCGAGTCTCGTCCTACCGTCATCGAGAGAGCGCCGAGCGGAATGCCAACCTGCTCGTTGAGAATCTTCCGCTTCAATAGGGCATAATCTTCGCAGTCGCCAACGCCGTCCGGATACACCCATCGCTCTTCGACGCCAAATATCTCGGGATCGGTTTTTGGGATCACCGATGTGTTGACCTCGAAATTGACGCTAACGATTTTCTTCCAGCGATTCGGCGTGAGTCTGACGCTGGAACCTTGCGCGGTTCTCTTGCATCGCTCCACATATCGCTGGCAGTACTCATAGTAGCCGATGGGAATCGTCGTCGATCCGAACGTGGCCATGCTGGAGGTCGCGCGTTGATCCGGATTCAGGTGAAACGCGTTTGCGCTCGCGGACATCGTCGAGAAACCAAGCATAATAACAGCGACTGAGAACTTGAACATGGACCATCTCCCCGTGTTTTTTTGATACGGGGAGTCTAGAAAGTCTTTTCCAAGATACGTCCAATTTTCGGGCGCGCATTTGAACCAAACGGTTCTCGTTATGTAGACGAAGCGTTAACCGCGGAACGGGTTCGATCATCCCGAGATGGACTCGGTCATTAGTTGCTTGCGAACGGTCGATCACCCTCAGCATGGTGGTGATCGATCAGAGAAAGCCGTGATGCAACAATGTCTGCATTTACGGCGAACTTGTCGCCGGTCCCCGTTGCAAACCGCAGTTCTATGGTTTGCCCCGGCTGCATCTCTCGGATCGGCTCCTCCAGCGTCAGTTGCAGACCGCCTGGTTTCATCGCGAGTTCCGATTCTGCGGGTATCCAGAATTCGCTTGCTCCGTTATTGGCAGGCTCGACGCGTATCACCGCAAAATCCGTGCTCTCGATACCCTTCAGATAAAAGGTTTCGCCTGAAGGGTTCCAGATCGTGAGGAAGCCTTGCGCCTGTTCTCCCCCTGGGGTTGGAAGTAGCACTTGTGCATGCTCAACACTCAATATGCCCGCGGACGTCGAGGCGTGTGGCTGCGCAACCGATGCGTTGACCAGAATCAGCATGCCTGCGAGCGAGAATGCAATACATCTCTTCGAACCAGACACCCTTACGGCCTCCCGTGCTCAGGATCCAGCCGGATAGGTGCCGTAGATTTCGGTAGAACCATCGTCGCCTATCACGATAACGTCGTATGCCTCGCGCTCGGCTTCCGGGCCCATCCCGGGAGAACCGTAAGGCATGCCCGGAACGGAGATGCCAATGACATCCGGCTCTTCACTGAGCAGCCGGCGGATGTCCTTTGCAGGCACATGGCCCTCAATCACGAAATCGCCGGCGCGCGCCGTGTGGCAGGACACCATGTCCGCCGGTATGCCTTGCGCGATCTTCTGCTGAATCAGGTCGGCCGGAAGCATCTCCTCTTCGGTCACCTCAAAGCCTTCCTCACGCAGATATTCGACCCACGCCGTACAGCAACCGCAGCCGACCCCTTTGATCACATGGATCTGGTCAAGAGGCCTGGCTAGCGCAGGCGATTGTTGTGCTGCCACCCCGGACGCCAGGGCGAGTGCAACCAGATACCGAGTGATGAGAACCCATCGCATTTCATTTCCTCCAAGCTCGCTCGTGCCATCCATACTGATGAACATTGTGTCACTTTTTTGGATGAATGCTGGACTGTTTGTCCGGCTTCAGCGCCAATGAGACAATTTCAGGATACTGAGCGGGATGCTTCTCTGGTATGTCATGGCGATGCTTATCTCGCTCGATCGCTGCTACCCGATGCGCACCTTCCGGTTCACGATCACCTATCTTCTGTTCCCTTTCGCTGCCCTTCTGACCGACAGCCATATATAAGCGCACTGACGGGGTGATCCGTCAATTCGGCCAGATGTACGGACGGTTTTTACGAAAGGCGTGTGGGCAATCCATTGCCCTAGCGTTACTAAAGGACTCGCCGGATGTGATCAGCCCCGTCCGAGTGGTCCATGTTGATTGTTAGTGCATGACCGGCCTGCGGTCCATCGGGACGATGGTTTCCGGGGCCGGCGGGCGGTAGCCTAATGCGCTGTGCGGTCTCTTGGTGTTGTAGTGCTTCCTCCATTTTTCGATGAGGATCTGGGCTTCACGCAGCCCATAGAAGATCTCGCCGTCGAGCAGTTCATCGCGGAACCGTGCATTGAAGCTCTCGCAGTATCCATTCTCCCATGGTGAGCCGGGCTCTATGTAGGCCGCCTTAGCGCCGACAGCCTTGATCCAGTCCCGCACAGCGTGGGCAACGAACTCCGGGCCATTGTCGGAACGTATGAACGTAGGCACGCCGCGCAGGATGAACAGGTCGCTCAAAGCATCGATCACATCGCCCGAGTTGAGCTTGCGCTGCACCTTGATCGCCAGGCACTCGCGGCTGAACTCGTCGAGGATGTTCAGCGTCCTGAAGACCTTGCCGTCATCGGTCCGGCAATGCACGAAGTCGTAGCTCCAGACATGGTTATGATACTCGGGCCGGAGACGGACGCACGAACCGTCGTTGAGCCAGAGCCGTCCCTTCTTCGGCTGTTTTGCTGGCACTTTGAGCCCCTCCCGCCGCCACAAGCGCTCAATACGCTTGTCATTCACCTGCCAGCCAGCACCCCTCAACAGAGCCGCGATCCGGCGATAGCCATATCGGCCATATTGGCGAGCCAGTTCGATCATGTCCGCGACGAGACGCTTTTCATCCGCACGCCCTCGCGGTTGGCGTCTCTGGGTTGAGCGATGCTGGCCCAGGGCCCGACAAACGCGACGTTCTGAGACCTTCATTTGGCTGCGCACATGATCGATGCAGGCACGGCGACGGGCGGGGCTCAGAAGTTTCCCCGGGCGGCCTCGGCGAGGATTAGCTTGTCCAGCGTCAGGTCCGAGACCGCTTTCCGCAGCCGCTCGTTTTCTTTCTGCAGCCGCTTGAGTTCCTTCAGTTGGTCGGTTCCCATCCCGCCATACTGCTTGCGCCACCGGTAATAAGTCTGCTCGGTTATGCGAACTTCGCGGACCGCATCGATCCGCGCCATTCCCTGTCCGACGAGCACCTCAACCTGCCGCAGCTTCGTGACAATTTCCTCTGGCCTGTGTCGCTTGTTTCCCATCTCGAATCCTCCGTTTTCCTAAACATAACGGCGGACCACTTCATTGGGGGAGGATCAGGCTCCACCAACACGATGATGGGCGATACCGCGCCCATGATGGGCCGGGGCGGCAGCGTAGACGCCGCCGCGCTCGCGGCAATGCCAGCGGACGGTGTCTTCAACATGGTCGCGCAATCCTGTTCGGCCTGCCACACCAAGTTCCGTCTCGAAAAGAACTGAGCCATGCGACGGTTCACAAGATTCACCGCGTTCGCCGCCGTATTGGCGGCGGCGGGTGCGGCCTCGCTCCATGCCTGGCCGATCGGCCGCCCGGTGGCGCTCGACACGATTGCGGGCGACGCGACGCGCGGCGCCTATCTTGCGCGCATGTCCGGCTGCATCGCGTGTCACACGGACGCCGAAAGCGGCGGCCCGCCGCTGGCTGGCGGCGTGGAACTGCCGACGGATTTCGGCACGTTCCACGCGCCGAACCTGACCATGGACGCGGAGCATGGCATCGGCGCCTGGTCGATCCAGGATTTCGCCAAGGCGGTTCGACAAGGCATCTCGCCGGAAGGCCGACCCTATTACCCCGCCTTCCCCTATCCGTTCTATTCGCGCTTCTCGGACCAAGACATCGCCGACCTCTGGGCGGCATTTCGGACCGTGCCGGCGGTCGCCGAAGCCTCGCCGGAACAAGAGCTGCAGTTCCCCTACAGCTTCCGGCCGGCGCTAAAGGTCTGGCGGGCAATGTTCCTCGACATGGAGCGCCTGGAGCCGGTGCCAGACAAGAGCGAAGCTTGGAACCGCGGGCGCTACATCGTGCGAGGGCCGGGCCATTGCGGTGCCTGTCACACGCCGCGCAATATGCTTGGAGCACGACAGGCCGAACTTGCCATGCACGGCGCCGATGGCCTGCCGGACGGCGGCAAGTCGCCACCGATCACTGCGGACAGGCTGGAAGCAAACGGCTGGACCGTCAACACACTCGAAGAGGCGACCTCGATCCACTGGCACGGCATCCGCATAGACAATGCGATGGACGGCGTCGCCGGGCTGACGCAGGAGGCGGTGCCGACAGGCGGGACATTCGACTACGACTTCATCGCGCCCGCCGCCGGCACCTACTGGTACCACGCCCACAACAGGAACTGGAACCAGGTGGCGCGCGGGCTGTACGGGCCGCTGATCGTCGAGGAGGAGCAGCCCGCCTTCGACCGCGACCACGACCTGACGCTGGTGATCGACGACTGGCGGCTGGCCAATGACGGCACGCTCGACGTGGCCAGCCTCGGCTCGCTGATGGACTGGAGCCACGGCGACCGGCTCGGCAACTGGCTGACCGTCAACGGCGAGAGCCTGCCGGCCTTTGCGCTGAAGGCGGGCGAGGCCTACCGGCTGCGCCTGATCAACGCGGCGAACGCGCGGGTGCTCGAACTCGATCCGACCCGCTTCGGCGCCAAGGTGATCGCCTATGACGGCCAGCCGCTGCCGGAGCCGGTCACGCTTGACTATTCGCCGTTCCTGCTCGGACCGGCGCAGCGCGCCGACCTGCTGGTGGTGCCGCAGGGCGATTTCGCCCTGGAGGAAATCTCGCGGCGCGATCCGTTCGCCTTCGTATCGTTCAAGGTCAACCCGGGCGACGGCGGCGGAGATACGGCGCTTCCACGCCTCGCGGCCAACGCGATTCCCGAACCGGACCTGGCGAATGCAAAACCGGTTCGTCTGGAGATGACCGGCGGCGCGATGGGCGGTTTCACCGAGATCGTCTACAAGGGGCGCAAGCTCGACGGCGAGGATTTCCGTGACACCGGACAGGTATGGGCTTTCAACGGCGTCGCCAATCTCGACGACGAACCGCTGTTTACCGCCAAGCGCGGCGAGACGGTGGTGATCGAAACGGTCAACGACACGGCCTGGGTACACGCCATGCACACGCACAGCCACCATTTCCGGGTGATCGAGCGCTCGGGCGCGACCGTGGACGACGGCAGGCCGTGGCGCGACACCTTCCTGATCGGACCGCAGCAGACGACGAGGATCGCCTTCGTCGCCGACAATCCGGGCAAATGGCTGTTGCACTGCCACATGCTGGAGCATGCAGCGGCCGGCATGAATACGTGGTTCGAGGTTGGTTAGGAGGACGAATCGTCGGCCTCTGAACGACGGTACCGGCCGCGGGCTTCACCGTCTCGTGAAGCCTGCGGTATGGTTTTTATAACAAGTTCGGGGTATCGATACGATATGCGCAGTTCGCTCACGATACTTGCCTTTTTCGCCTACTTGCTGGCCGCTCTGCCGACAGGCTTCGTCACGGCCAATGCGGCACCGGAGCCGCCTGGCGGCGCGATTTCGGCAAGCGTAGGTCCCGCTGATGATCTACACAGCATTTCTGACGCAATCGCGAAGTGCTGCATGAAGGAGAAACTCGCCAGCGGCTCGACGATGTGCAAGATCGACTGCGCCGCGACCGTGCCAGAGTTCTCTTCCGCCCAAGCGATGCCCAATTCCGATTACGGAGTGCCGCCGCACAGCCCCACGCCGCAATCGAACGCAAATAGCCTTTTCCGTCCCCCGATAGCCGCCTGACTGACAGGAACCGGGAGCCGTCGGCTTCCGCATCGGCAATTCAAACGGGAAAGTACCATGATTTCCAGACGCAATGTCGTGCTGGGCGGGATCGCCGCAGCACTGGCGCCAATCCCTGCAACGGCGCATAACACGGTTTTTGCGCTCGATCCGCGTTTCGAGCCGCAAGTGGTCACCTTCACCGGCTTCGAGCCGGGAACGCTGGTGGTCGATCCGGCAAATCACTTCCTCTACCTCGTCAGCGAGCCACGCGAAGCGCGGCGCTATGGCGTCGGCGTCGGCAGGGCCGGCCTGACATTCAAGGGAACGGCAATGATCGGCCGCAAGGCCGAATGGCCGAGTTGGCGGCCGACCGACAACATGATCCGCCGCAATCCGAAGAAATATGCGCGCTATGCGGGCGGCGTGCCCGGCGGCCCGAGCAATCCGCTCGGGGCGCGAGCGCTGTATCTCTATCGCGACGGGCGCGACACGATGTACCGGATCCACGGAACCAACGAGCCTTCGTCAATCGGGCGCTCCGTCTCCAACGGCTGCATCCGCATGATCAACGATCACGTCATCGACCTCTACGAACGTGTGCCGGTCGGCACGAGCGTCGTGGTGATATGAACCGCGCGCCCAGAAACAACACCATAACTCCTCCGCCGCGCAGGCAGGCGTTGCCACCATTCACCCAATTTCAGGAAAGCCGAACCATGAAACGTATTCTCTCTTCCGCCCTGCTCGCATCGGCGATCGGGCTCAACGCAACCGGAACCGGCCATGCACAGGACGGCATGACCATCACCGTTTACAAGACGCCATGGTGCGGCTGCTGCCATGTCTGGACCGAAGCGGTCCAGAAAGCCGGATACACGGTAAAGGTCCACGACATCGAGGACCTGACCCAGGTCAAGAAACAGGCCGGTGTGAGCGCCGAGCTGGAAGCCTGCCATACCGCAGTGCTCGATACCGGGCGCAAATATGTGCTCGAGGGGCATGTGCCAATCGAGGCGGTGGAAAAGCTGATGAGCGAGCGTCCGGAAATTCGCGGTATCGCCACACCCGGCATGCCGTCGGGATCGCTCGGCATGGGCAACGATCCGAACGCCCGCTACGACGTGCTTGCCTTCACAGGAAACGCGGCCGATCGGCCGACGGTCTTCTACGAGGCGGGCAAACGATGACCGGATGCGCATCGCGAGCCATGTCGCGGCGCCATTTCGTAAGCGGATCGGCGAGCCTCGCGGGGCTTGCCGTGGCGGGCTGCACGACGACGCCGGAACAGCCGTCGCAGGTCGAACTGATGAAGCCGGTCATCAATTCATCCTATCAACTCATGTACGGACCAAAACCTAAGGAGCGGTTTCCTATTCCGGCGGTGGAGTTAGAGAAAGTGCCGGAGCAATTCTGGCGCCGGCAGGTCGACTATCCCACCACAGAGCGGGTCGGTACCGTCATCGTAGATACGTCGCACTTCTTCCTCTACCACGTGCAAGAGAATGGAAAGGCTATGCGCTATGGTGTCGGGCTCGGCCGAGCCGGATTCGAGTGGTCGGGGCGAGCGCAAATCACCTGGAAACAGACGTGGCCGAAATGGACGCCGCCTGCGGAGATGATCGAACGCGAGCCCGAACTGGCCAAATGGAGCGCAGAAAACGGCGGCATGCCGCCCGGCCTGACCAATCCGCTGGGCGCGCGGGCGCTCTACATCTTCCAGGATGGCGTCGACACGCTCTACCGCGTGCACGGTTCGCCGGAATACTGGACAATCGGCAAGGCGGTCTCCAGTGGCTGCGTACGCCTGATGAACCAGGATATCATCGATTTGTACGGGCGGGTGTCCGAGGGGTCCCCGATCATCGTGGCATGAGGACAGAGACATGACGGTCAGACGTTTCGCGATTGTGGCGACAACTATTCTGCCACTACTGGCGGCGCTTGCCTTCTGGCTGGTTCGCAGCTCGCAGTAGACGGAAAGTGCTCTGCTCCGGACCGATGACAAGCAAATCGTCGCCGCTGGCGCGGCGATCTACGCGACCAATTGCGCGTCGTGCCATGGCGCGGGCCTCAAGGGCCAATCCGACTGGCAGTCGCCGGGCGCCGACGGCCTCATGCCGGCGCCCCCGCATGACGAGACAGGGCACACCTGGCACCATCCAGACGAGGTGCTGTTCGCGATCACCAAGCACGGCATCGTCAAGGCCGCCGGTCTGACGGAATACCGATCCGCGATGCCCATCTACGAGGGCGTGTTGTCCGACGAGGAGATCGTTGCGGCGCTGTCATGGATCAAGGCGCAATGGCCCGCCGAAATCCGCGAAAGACATGACCAGATGAACGCCCAGTATCAGGCGCAGAAAAGGGTATCGAACAAATGAGAAGACGCAACTTCCTTGCGGGAGCAGGCACATTAGCCGTAGCGGCCGGGGTCGGCTATGCTTGGTCGGGAGACCGCGGCCCGAAAATCAACGAAATTTCCGGCATGCCACGGCTAACAATGCCGCCGCTGCTAGATACGATCGAAACCGGCAAGCTCGAACTCGTGGCATTGCCGGGAAGAACCGACTTCCTCGGAAAAGAGGTGACGCCGACCATCGGATTCAACCAGCCTTATCTCGGTCCGACCATACGCATGCGAAACGGGCCATTGGCGGCCAATGTGAGAAATGAACTGGATTGGCAGGTTTCGGTGCACTGGCACGGACTGATGGTGCCCGGCGAACACGATGGGGGACCGCATCTGCCAATATCCCCCGGCAAGCAATGGCAACCCGACATGGAAATCCGGCAGGCGCCGGCAACGGCCTTCTATCACACGCATATTCACGAGCGCACAGCGGTCGACGTCTACGCTGGCCTTGCTGGCGCGTTGCAGATCACGGACGGGCGTGATGACGAAAGAGGCCTGCCGTCAAATTATGGCGTCGACGATCTCACGCTGGTTCTCCAGGACAGGCGCTTCGATAGCCAGGGTCGAATGACCTATGACCTGTCCATGATGGATGTCATGCACGGCTTTACCGGCGACACGATGCTGGTCAATGGCCAGGTTGGAGCGGCCGCGGCCGTTCCCAAGGGAGTCGTCCGTCTGCGGTTTGTCAACGGATCAAACGCGCGAATTTATTCCTTGTTCGCCGATGCCGGTCGACCGCTTCATCTCATTGCAACCGATGGCGGATTTCTTCCGGCGCCTGTTGCACTTGAAATACTTCGCCTTGCCCCTGGCGAGCGTGCCGAAGTGCTGGTTGACCTTTCCGATGGACGCCCTGTCACGTTGATGAGTGGTGGCGATCCGAATGAGGGCGCGATTGGCATGGTGGGGCGGGTGCGCGGCATTATCGATCAAATCATGGATCGTTCATTCGTCGTATTGCCGCTTGCGGTGGACGACCGGCTGTCTCCGCGGATCACCGAAATGCCGCGTGACCTCGGCGGGAAATTGCCAAAGCTGAACGGATCGGTCGGAAACACTCGCCGTTTCTCGCTCGATATGGGCATGGGCGGTGGAATGATGGGCACAGGGATGATGGGTGGTCTTGCCATCAACGGTCGTGCATTCGATATGCAACGGATCGATCTCGAAGTCAGGCGCGGCGCTGTCGAACGATGGATAGTCGGAAGTTCCATGTTGGCGCATCCCTTCCACATTCACGGCGCCGTGTTTCAGGTGGTGCGGGAAAACGGCCGGGATCCGAGGCCCGAAAATCGCGGGTGGAAGGACACTGTGCTGGTGGAAAACGAAACCGAACTGCTGGTTCGTTTCAATCACACGGCAAGCCGGGAAACGCCATATATGTACCATTGCCATATCCTCGAACACGAGGATGGCGGCATGATGGGCCAATTCACGGTCGGTTGAGGCGAAGCGAGATGACTAATCGCAAAGATCACTGGGAATCGATGTTTGATCACCTTGGCGAGAGCGATGTATCGTGGTTTCAGCACGATGTTCAGCCCAGCCGGGGATTGATCAAGAAATACATCGGCGTAAAAGACGGGATTACCGACATAGGCGCATGCGCCTCGCGTCTTGTCGATCTTCTTGGCGCGGACGGATTTTCCGATATGGCGCTAGACGACACCTTTTTCGCCGCACTGAATATGACTCGATGTGCGCGCTGATACAGTGGTGCTTGCCGTGACGCGCATCCCTTGCGAATCGTCTGGAATGGGGGCCGGAGGAGGAGCGATAGTCTATGATTGTCTACCTAACTCTTCGGGAGGGGTTCAGGGAGGTATTACCTGATCTGTCTCATCGGCTGTGGGGCGTCTGACCCAGCGCAAGCGCCATGTGGTGCGCCTGATGGTGCGCGCCGACCGTCATGAGGCCGATGAAACCAAGCGCGCGAATCTTCGCCGCGTCTCCGGTCGCGATCAGTTCCGCGCCGTCGGGAATCTCCAATGCATCGAGACGCCATCCTTCGACACCATCCATAGTGGCGGCGTGCGCGCGGGTCATCGTACGGATGGACGCTTCGACCGCCGGATTGTCCGAAGTCACGACGAACTGCGCGCCGCCGTCGATTTCCTCCGTCACGACCTTTGCATGCAAAGTGACATTGTCCATGTCGATGAGGTGCTGGCGCAAGGCTTCTATATTGACGTTTGTCCAGTCGGTTGCCGGTTCGGTTAGGAGCGCGGAGACGACCTCCTGAATGGCCGCGAAAGCTGACTGCCCACCCTCTGTCAATCCTGAGCCTGCCGGTAGCGGCATCTTCATCGCCTCGTAATCCATCCCGACATGCATATTGTCGGACATCTGGCCATGGCCATCCGATGACTGCGCCGTGGCAAATGCGGGTGTCAAAACAAGCGCTGCGGTGAACAGTGCAAAAAATTTCATCTTCGGGTCTCCACTACACCAAATTGCTGCTGAGCAAACTGATGGCACACTTGGTCACCGGTCTGTATGATAGATATCATGTCTCAAATGTTTGCTAGCTTGTTTATAGGATCTGCCATACGCCGGCTTGAAGCCGGCGAATTCCTGTTCCTTGTTGAGGACGAAGTCGCGTCGATTTTTCGGGTGGCGACCGGTTCGGTAGCGCTACGACGAGTTACACCGGATGGCACAGAACTACTGCTTCAAACGGCACGATGCGGTGACGTTCTCGCAGAAGCATCGGCTTATTCCGACCGCTATCATTGCGACGCGCTCGCGCTCGAACCGAGCGAGGTCGAGGTGATCGGAAGATCGGAGTTCCGTCGTGCACTGATCTCCCATCCGGATTTGGCCGAGATTTGGGCAGAGCGTCTCGCTCACGCCGTACAGGGCGCACGCATGCGCGCAGAACTGCGAACATTGCGAACCGTTGCCGAACGACTTGATGGTTGGCTGTCGGCAAATCGCGAAATACCACCCAAGGGTAATTGGCAGGATCTTGCAGAGCGACCAGAAAAAGAAACTCACTGCGCCAAGAGGGCTCTCCGGGAAACTCAGTGGAGCGCCCTGTGCAGCGCCGATAGAACCTGTTCGATCTCCTCCGATGTCGTGCCGCGACCGAGACTGAACCGAATGGCGCCCATTCCGATTTCAGGTCTGACGTCCATGGCTTCTAGGACAGGATCAGCACGGGCGATCTTCAGCATCGCACGGTGCAGCCGGGTAAACTCATTCCACAATGCAGCCCGTGCCTGCAGCATCGCGCCGATCACTGTCCCAAGCATGGCATGGCCTTCGATGAGTTCGCGAATGCGGGCCTCGAAACGCCCCCGGCTCACCTCGCCAACCTTGAGCCCGTAACCGCGCAGAATTCCGCGGATGCTGAGCTCAACATCGAGCAGCTTGGCCTGCAACAGCTTGCGGCCGACCAGAAGGGCTCGCACTGCCTGGGCGTCCGCGGACTTGGCATGCACGGGTCGGTACCAGCCCATGCGCAGCAGCTGCGCGATACCGCGAGCATCCTTGCGGTCTGTCTTCACGGTCATCGCCGACAGCGCCGCCTTCACATGCCGCGTTTCCAGCAACACCACGTCAAGGCCAGCGTCGACCAGGCCCTCGCGCAACCACTGAGACAGGGGTCCCGCCTCAAGGCCGACCCGAATTATCGGCAGCCCAAGATCGGCAAAATACTGCAACAGCGCCTCTGGCTCGCTCGCCACCTTTGTCTCGCGCACGATCTTGCCCGATGAATCCACCACGCAAACGCTGCTCTGTTCCAGCGACACATCAATTCCTGCATAATAGTCCATGGTTGTCCCTCGCTTGATGCTTGGGGCCGACAATCGGACCCCGTTTCAACATCATCACTCTGAGGGACAGCCACCTTCATGGCTACCAGAGGAGCGCCGGCCCATTACGGCATCTAGATGCCGGATCATGCTGAAAGCCACCCTTCCAGCCTGACCGCGTCGGGTAGTCCGCCCGCATGCACCAGCTTGCCGTCGACGGATATCCCGGGCGTGGACATCACCCCGGCCATGGCAATGGATTTCGGATCGGTGACCTTTTCGACCACAACATCGATGCCGAGGCGTGCCGCGGCGTCTTTAACCATGGCTTCGGTGGTCTCGCAGCGCTTGCAGCCGGGACCGTAGACCTTGACGGATTTCATTGCGTATTTCCTTTCACAATAGTGCGTTGAATAGGAAGCCGGTGGCGAGGATGCCAAGACTGACCACTGCAATGAATATAGCGATTAGACGAAGCGTCAGCACTTGCTTCAGAATGATCATCTCGGGGAGGCTTAGCGCGATGACCGACATCATGAACGCCAGCGTTGTGCCCAATGCCGCACCCTTGCCAAGCAGCGCCTCGACGATCGGTATGACACCGGCGGCATTCGTGTACATCGGCACACCCACAACGACAGCGGCCGGCACCGACCACCAGGCTTCGCCGCCCATGATCCTGAGCATCACCGTTTCGGGCACATACCCGTGGATCGCTGCACCGATGCCGATGCCCACCAGTACCCAGATCCAGACCTTTCCCACGATCTCGCGCACCTGCTCGACGCCGATCTTCAACCGGCCCACCAGCGTCAGTCGCTCCTCGGGCATGTCCCCCACGGGGCCTGCATTCAGCTCGCGTACCCAGTCTTGCAGATACCGCTCGAGCCCCAAACGACCCAATACGAGCCCAGCCACCGTGGAGATGGTGAAGCCGAAGACTAGGTAAATAGTGGCAATTTGCCACCCCACCAGCCCGTAGAGCAAACCGAGACCGACCGGCCCCACCATCGGCCCCGCAATAAGGAAGGAAAAGGTGACGCCAAGCGGGATCCCCGCGGAGACGAAACCGATGAAGAGCGGCACCGAGGAACACGAACAGAACGGAGTCAGCACGCCAAGGGCCGCCGCGAGCGGATAGCCGAGGATCTCGCGCTTGCCCGCGAGGATGGCTCGGGTTTTCTCTGGGCTGAACCAGCTGCGCAGCACACCAGTCACGAAAACGATACCGGTAAGCAGCAGCAACACTTTGGGAACGTCATAGACGAAAAAAGCGATGGCCTCGCCAGTATGACTGTCACGCGCGACCGGCAACAATGATGTCACCGATTCGGAAAACGGGATCAACTGACTGTAGACCAGCCACCATACGACCGCAGCTGCCGAAATCCCCGCGTACCAAAGCCAGTCCGACGGGTTGTGACGGGGAGCGGCATCTTGTGCTTCGATGGTCATGCGACCGTCCTTTCAGATTTGCGTTCCGCGGCCAGTACCGCGTCGATCACTGCGGTCAGCTCCGGCGAGAGACCCGGATTCCAGCGGTAGCGAACCCATTGCGCGTCGCGCCTGTCGATGACGAGCCCGGCGCCCTTGAGGATCTTCATGTGCCGCGACATGCGCGACTGGGTCGCGCCGAGCTTTTCCATCAGCTCGCAAACGCAATGTTCGCCGCCATCGTAGAGGATAGCCATCGCAGCGAGCCTTGTCGGCTCGGCCAGTGCGGCCAGAACTTTTACGGACTTGATCATGCCTTGCTCCACAATCCTGCTTATGCGCAAAAGCGCATATGGTTCTCCGGTAGGCATTGATCAAGATCAACAGGTTTCATGATTCAATGCGCTTTAAGTGTCTCGATGACGCACGGCTTGCAAAGGACATGGAATCCTCGGTGTATTTTAGCTACGGTGTGTTGGGAGACATGGAGGAGCATCATTGAGCGGTCCGGCGCCTCTCAAGGCAGCCTGCGGGCGCGTGTCCCGTCGATCGGTGATGCGATTGGCAGGAGGTGTATTTCTTGCGCTGTCATCCGGGAAAGCGCTCGCCCAATCTGACACGATCCGCTTCGGGCTAACTCCGGTCTTCCTCACCAACGATCTCGAGCTGCTCGACGCCCTTCAAACCTATCTCGAGGGCGAGACGGGCTACAAAATCGAACTGATAACGCGGCGTACCTACCAGGAGGTCACCGCTCTCCTCGTATCCGGCCAACTGGATGCCGCCTGGATTTGCGGCTATCCCTTCGTCCGGTACCGCGACGACTTGGAACTGGTTGCGGTTCCGCAATGGAACGGAGAGCCTTTTTATCAATCCTACCTGATCGTCTCGGCGGACCGGCAGGCATCCTCGTTGGAGGATCTTACCGGTGATATTCACGCCTTCTCCGATCCGGACTCCAATTCCGGATACCTCGTGACGCGCACGCTCCTTTTTGAACGCGGGCTCGATCCGGAAACATTTTCCCGCAAGACGATGTTCACCTATGGTCATCGCAACGTTATCCGTGCGGTGGCATCCGGGCTCGCCCAGTCGGGCAGCGTCGACGGCTATGTTTGGGAGGTCATGCGCGAGATCGAGCCGGACCTTGTCCAGCGGACAAGGCCACTTCGCAAATCCGAATGGCTCGGCTTTCCGCCGGTGGCGACCAGCAAGGCTCTTTCGCATTCGCCTCGCATCGAAGCATTGACCAGGGCTCTTCTCTTGATGGCCGAGAAACCGGAAGGCCAGCGGGTCCTCGGGATGCTGAGGCTGACCGGATTCGGAGCGTACGATCCCACCATATTCGACGGAATCGCAGCCAAGGTCGCGATGCTAAGGGGCGTTTTATGAGCCTCTTCCCGCGCCTGCGCCGGTTGCCTTTGACCGTTCGTGTGCCGGCAATCGTGGCCGTTCTGATGGTGGCAATCTCCGCCGTGATCTCCGAACGGGTCCTGGACCGGCTCTCGGCGACGCAGGAAATCTATCTGCAGGGACTGGCGTCTGCCTATCTGGACGGCGTCGTTGCCGCAATCACACCGTCGGTGTTGCGTGAGGACAGCTGGGAAGTCTTCGACGGGATCGAGCGGATGAAGCCGACCGCGGACGACATTCTGCCTATCGAGACCGTCGTTACCGGGGAAAATCGAATCGTTCTCGCCTCCAGCAATCCGCTGGCGCGAGAAACGCTGCGGCCGCTCGACACGGAATTCATTGCGAACTTCAACGGTGCCGATGTCACGATCGACCCTGATACGCGCAGCGGCTACATCCGCCGCGACATCACCTATCAGGACACTCCCATCGGAGCGGTCTACGCGGTCTTTGACGTCACATCCCTGCTTGAAGAACGTCGCCAGATACTCGCAACGCTGCTGGCGACAAACGCGCTGATTACGGCTTTTCTCGGCCTTATCGGATTTATCACCGTGCGGCGGATGATCCGCCCGATGCAGGTGCTGGAAACGCATATGGTCGAAGCGGCCGGCGGATCTGCGACATTGATCGCCGAAAGCGAGTTTCCCGCCACCAACAATGAAGCGGCAAATGTGTACCGCGCATACAATGCGCTCGTGAACTCCGAGACCGAACGACAGGCGCTCGCAAGCCAGTTGGCGGAAGAGGAGAAGCTGGCAAGCCTGGGCCGGCTCGCGTCAGGCATGGCCCACGAGATCAACAATCCGCTCGGCGGCCTCATGAATGCCGTCGATACGTTGCGCCTCCATGGCGAGAGACGCAGCGTGCGCGAAACCTCCATCGAACTGATCCAGCGCGGCCTTCACGGCATCCGCGAGGTCGTGGAAGCGGCGCTGGCGACATACAGGCCGGAACGCTTGTCGCGGCCGTTGGAGGAATCGGATTTCGCCGATCTGAGGCTTCTGGTACGGCCAGAATTGCGCCGTCGGCAGCAACGGCTCGACTACCGGATGGAGGGGACGCTCGCCGGCGAGCAGGAATGGCCGGCCGGACCGATCCGTCAGGCGGTGCTGAATCTACTGCTGAACGCAGCCGCGGCGACGCCGGATGGCGGCCGTATCTCACTGTACATCATCGCGACACGAAGCGCGCTCGAAATCACCATTTCGGACCAGGGCAGCGGCCTGCCCGATACCGCGAAAGCGATCCTTCAGCATGACAGCAAAACCGTTCCGAAGGAGGGGCAAGGACTCGGCCTTTGGATCGTGCGCGAAATCGCCAACGATCTCGGGGCGGTTATAGCTATCTTTGGCGGACCGAACGAGGATTTGGCGATACGCCTGTCCATACCACGCAGGAAGAACGAGGTAAGCGATGCGGCCTGACAGCTTGAACATAGGACTGATCGAAGACGATCCAGTTATGGGCGGATCGCTCGTGCAAAGGCTCGAACTGGAAGGATGCGCTGTTCGTTGGTGGCAAACGGGGCAAGAAGCTCTGCAAGCCAACGGCAAGCTGTTTGGGGACCTGGATCTGGTCCTGTGTGACATTAGGCTTTCCGACATGGACGGCGAAGAAGTTTATCGCAGCCTGATGAGAGAGAAGGCCGTTCCGCCGTTCATTTTCATCACTGGCTATGGCGAAATAGACCAGGCGGTACGCCTGATGCGCCTTGGCGCGGCGGATTATGTCACCAAGCCTTTTCGTTTCGAGGACTTTCTCTCACGTGTCCGAGACCATGCACGAAACCATTCGCCGACACAGCGCAATGAAACCGCCCTTGGCGTTTCGCCAGCAATGCAAGAACTTGAAGCCATGCTGCAACGGTATTCGAACACGGACCTTCCTGTTCTGATCACAGGCGAAACAGGCGTCGGCAAGGAAGTAACCTCCCGTCTTCTCCATAAAAGATCGGCGTTCGCGATCGGGCCTTTCATGGCCGTCAATTGCGCTGCAATCCCAGGGGAATTGTTGGAAAGCGAGATATTCGGTCACGAACGCGGTGCGTTTACCGGCGCAGAAAAGCAGCACCTTGGCTATGCGGAACGGACAAAACGGGGCACCCTCTTTCTGGACGAGATCGGCGATATGCCGCTTGCGCTTCAGGCGAAGATACTCCGGCTCGTCGAGGAGCGGAATTTTTTCCGGGTGGGCGGCGAGGAGCCCATTCCCTTTGAGGGGCGCATCGTCGCCGCCACGCACCGTGACCTGCTTTCTGAAAGCGGGAAGGGATCGTTTCGGGAAGACCTCTATTATCGGCTTGCAGTCCTGCCGCTCCATATACCGCCACTACGGAAAAGGCCCGAAGATATCCTGAGTTTCATGAAACTGTTTCTCGATGAGGCGTCGGAACGGCAAAATCGCAATTTCAAGGGCTATTCGAGCCTTACCGAGGAGCTTGCCATGGACCACCCCTGGCGTGGCAATGTCAGGGAATTGCGCAACCGGGTGGAGCGAGCCGTAGCCGTCGGGAGCCAGGAATGGATTCTGCCGCAGGACATGTTTCCAGATCGCGCCAGTGGAGACTATCTCGACGCCGGCTTCGAGCCCCTGTCCGGAATCCGGGACGATGCCGAACGCCGTCACATTGAACGGGCATTGTCCGTGACCGATCGCCAGATTGCGGAGACCGCGCGCATGCTCGGAGTTTCGAGAACGACGCTTTGGGAAAAGATGACCCACCTCGGGATCCAGGCGAAACGTTCGGAAAACTGAACCTTCGGCACTGCAGCATGTTCGGAAATCCGAACGAATGACGCGCTCCGCGCCGCACGTAGGGTGATTTACCTAATGATTTCAATAAGCCGATAAATTGGCATGAGTCTTGCTTTCGAGATATTGCGAACAACCAATCGGGAGGAGCGCATGTCTCGTTGCACCAAGATGGTCGATATTGGCCGTCGCCAGTTTCTAAGAGGGGGCGCGGTTGCCGCGGCCGGAGCAGCAACCGCAACCGTTTTGCCGGCCGAACAGGCCAAGGCGGCGCCCGCGCTTGCAATTATTGACTATCCGTCGAGCAAGCTCGGCAATATCGCCGATCTCGAAGTCAACGAACCCGTCGACATTTCTTATCCGGATGTGGACAGTCCGGGAATATTGCTCAAGGTCGGTCAGCCTGTCGAAGGCGGTGTAGGGCCGGATGGAGACATCGTCGCCTATTCGGTGCTGTGCCCCCACAAGGGCTGGTACATGTCGTACCGGGCCGACGACAAGACACTCAATTGCCCCGGCCACTTCTCACGCTTCGACTGCGAAGCAGGTGGCCAGCAGATCTGGGGTCATGCGACGCAGAATGTCCCTCAGTTCACGCTGACCGTGGACGACAAGGGCGATATTTATGCCGAAGGCGCAAGCGACCTGATTTTCGGTCGACCGTCCAACGTGCTGTAACGGGAGGAACAAGAAAATGGCTTATAAACGACAAATCGACCGCCTTCCAATCCCGCCAAAGGATGCGACGGTTCACAATGTAAGCTGCCATTACTGCATCGTCGGTTGCGGTTACAAGGCATACACTTGGCCGCGCAACAAGCAGGGAACGCTGACAGACAACGCTTTCGGTATCGATCTCAGCGAACAACAGGCCGCTGACGGCACTTGGATGGCGCCGTCCATGTACAATGTGGTCCGACAGGGCGGCAAGGATGTGCATCTGGCTGTGGTTCCGGACCACGACTGTGTGGTGAACTCCGGATTGGGCTCCATCCGCGGCGCGCGCATGGCCGAGAACCGGCCATCTTATGTCACAAGCACCCAACAGCAACGCCTTAGTGATCCGATGATGTGGCGCAACGGCGTCTGGCAGCCGACATCCTGGGACGATGCCCTTGATCTGGTAGCGCGCGTCACCGCGAAGGTGGTTACTGAAGGATCGGAAGATGACCTCGTCGTGTCGATGTTCGACCACGGCGGCTCTGCGGGCGGTTATGAGAATACCTGGGGGACCGGGAAGCTCTATTTCGAGAGCATGAAGGTCAAGAACTGCCGCATCCACAACCGGCCTGGTTACAACTCAGAAGTCCATTCCTCCCGTGACATGGGCGTCGATGAGCTGAACTATGCCTACAAGGACTATCAGGTCACCGACACGATCTTCATGATCGGAGCGAACTCGCTCGAAACGCAGACCAACCTGTTCCTGAATCACATGGTGCCAGGATTGCGGAACGGCGCCAGGATGATCGTCGTCGATCCACGCCGGACGGTGACAGTCAATGCCGCCGAGGAAGTGGCGGGCAAGGAAAATGTTCTGCATCTGGCGATCAACGAAGGTTCGGACATGGCTCTCTTCAACGCCATCCTGACCCATATCGTTGACAATGGCTGGATCGACAACGACTTCATCGCCAATTCGACCTTCCAGGAAGGTGAAGCCGTGGCCCAGGACAGCGCGCACCCGGCGGGTCTTGGTAGCCTCGAATACGCGATGCAGGATTGCCGCACCTCGCTGGAAGAGGGGGCCGAGATCTGCGGTATCGCCGCGGAAGACATCGCCACGGCCGCCGAATGGATTGCCAAACCCAAGGATGATGGCGCGCGCCGCAAATGCGTGACCTGCTACGAAAAAGGCATCATCTGGGGCAATGACAACTACCGCACCATCGGCGCACTGGTGAACATTGCGCTTGCGACCGGCAATATCGGCCGTGAAGGCGGTGGCGTCTGCCGTCTCGGAGGTCACCAGGAGGGTTACTACCGTCCGTCCGATGCCCATGTCGGGCGTCCGGCCGAATATGTCGATCAGTTCCTTATCAGCGGAAACGGCAAGATCCATCACATCTGGGCCTGCGACCACTACAAGACCACCCTGAACGCTGCTCAGTTCAAGCGTGTCCACAAGAGGCGCTCGGACATAGTCAAGGATGCCATGGATGCGGCGGCTGGCGGTACCCGCGAGCAATTGGTCGATGCAATTGTCTCGGCAGTCAATGCCGGCGGACTCTTCGTGGTGGACATGGACATCATCCACAGCCAGATCGGCCAGAACGCTCATGTGATTCTGCCGGCCTGCGAGTCGAACGAGATGAACCTGACTTCCATGAACGGTGAGCGGCGCCTGCGCCTTTCTGAAAAGTACATGGATCCCTATGGCAACTCGAAACCGGATTGCCTGATCGCAGCAGGCATTGCCCAGAACATGGAGCGCGTGCTTCGTGAAATGGGTAATGATGCCTATGCAGACCAGTTCAAGGGTTACGACTGGGAGACCGAGGAAGACGCCTTCATGGACGGCTACAATAAGGGTAATCCTGAAGTCACCTATGAACGTCTGCGTTCCATGGGCAACAACGGTGTCCAGGAGCCGGTCACCGGATTTGCCGACGGCAAACTGGTGGGGACCGAGCGTCTCTACACAGATGGCAACTTCACCCGGCATGGCCGGGAGGACAAGAAGGCCTTGTTCTGTGCTGCAGGTTGGCGTGGCTGGCAGGCTCCGGGCAAAGCCCGCGAACAAGCCAATCACAAGTTCTGGATCAACAACGTTCGTGCCAATATCTTCTGGCAAAACCAGTTCCTCGATCAGGACAACGACTTCATCCAGGACCGCTTCCCCTATCCGTTCATCGAGATGAATGCGGAGGACATGGCGGAACTGGGCGTGGAAGCCGGCGATCTTATCGAGATCAGCAACGAAAACGGCGCGACCCAGGGAATGGCGTATCCGACTGACACCGCAAAACGCGGGCATGTCGCGATGGTGTTCGGCTCTCCGGCCGGTAGCCAGGGCAACGTTGTCAATCCTGGCGTGAACGAATTGGTGCTTCCGGACTACAAACACACTTGGGGCAACATTCGCAAGATCGCGAATGCTACGCCAAGAGTGAGCGCCGTCTCCTTCAAGTCGAAAGAATACAAGTCGGCCTGATCCTCCCGAATGGCCCGCCGCCAATGTCGCGGCGGGCCCCTTGTTTTGTGGGGCGAGTTCCATGCAGCCAGAAATCATACCTGACGAACGGATCGCGGAATTCTGTTGTTCCGGCATGCCTGGAGATGTTCTTCCCGTCGATATTGCCGGCGCAAAAGCGATCGCCGCTGCCGTTCCCGTCAATGAAGTCGAGCGCCTTCCGCTGATCGAGGCTTCTGGACGGATCTCCGCGTCCGACATTGCCTCCGCGATCAGCCTGCCGCTCTTCGACAATTCGGCCATGGATGGCTATGCCGTGCGGACAAGGGATTTCACGGAATCCGGTCCTTGGCGTTTTTTCGTATCGGGAAGGATACCCGCGGGAGACGGTTCCGGCAGGCGGTTCCCGCCCGCAAGCGCGGTACGAATCTTCACCGGCGCTCCGCTGCCGGCAGGTTTCGACGCTGTCGTCATGCAGGAGAACTGCCAACGGTCTGACGATACCGTGACCTTTGCCGCCAAGCCGACGAGTGGACAGAACAATCGTCGGGGCGGCGAAGATGTGTCTGCCGGATCAACCACCGTTGCAGCCGGTTCGCTGTTGACGCCCGGCCGTATTGCATTGCTCGCGGCGACAGGTGTAGGCGACGTCGAGGCCTGGCGGAGGATGCGTGTTGCCCTGATTTCAACAGGCAGCGAACTGCGCGAACCGGGCCGCAAGCTCGGCCCCGGACAGATCTACAACTCGAACCGCTATTTCCTGCGCAGCGCGCTCGCTTATCCTTGGGCGGAAATCGCGGATTACGGTATCGTCGGCGACGATCCGGAAACGATCCGCGCGGTGGTTCGCGACGCGGCGAGAGTATGCGATGTCGTCATCACGACCGGTGGAGTGTCCGTCGGCGAGGAAGACCACATGATGGATGTCCTGCGGCGCGAAAACGCGGAACTCGAGGTTTTGAAGGTCTCGATGCGGCCGGGCAAGCCGGTGACGGTCGGCACGATTGGCAACGCGCTGTTCTTCGGCCTACCCGGCAATCCTTACGCCGCAGCGGTAACGTTTTCCCGCATCGCGCTTCCGGCGATCAAAGCGACAGCGGGCTTGAGCGATGTTGCGACATCGTGGATGCCAGCCGTCTCCGGCTTCAGCTATCGCCGGAAACCGGGTCGCACGGAATATGTTCCGGTTACATGGGCCAGGCGGGACACGGACGGCAAACCGGTTGTGGAAATGCTCGGCCGCGGGTCCTCCGCAAGCCTCAATCCGATGGCTTCGGCCAGGGCGACCGCAGTGCTTCCTCCGGATATGGCGAGCATCGAACCGGGTATGCCGCTGCGTATCGAGCCCTTCTGCGAATGAACGGCATCGTCGACGGCATCTGCGCGCGTCGATCGGTATCGCCGAAGCGCTTGATCGAGCCAGGCCCGTCGCTCGTCGAACTGCACGAGATGGCAAGGGCTACTGCCGCGGCGCCCGATCACGGCCGATTGGGCCCCGCGCGGCTGGTCCATATCCAGAATGAGCGGCGGGACGCTCTGGCTGACGTTTTCGCCGCCGCCGCGCTCGAAGCGGAACCGAAGAGCGACACCGCCCGGATCGAGGACGCCAGACAGCGCTCCCGAAACGGGGCGTGTCTGATCGCTGTGATCGCAACCATCACCGAGGACGATCCACGCGTTCCGCCGCACGAGCAATGGATCTCCGTCGGCGCGGCGATCCAGAACGTGCTGCTTACCGCAGAATCCTTTGGCTACCGCGCAAAAATCGTTAGCGGAGCGCGAGTAACGAGCGAGGCGATGCGCTCGGCATTTGCGCTGAAGCAGTCCGAGCATCTTGTCGGATTCATTGCAGTCGGCAGTTACGACGGGGAACCGAAAGAATTGCCGCGCCGGCCGGTCGACGAGGTTCTTTTGGAGTGGGCCGAGTAGAGAAGGTCATCGCGGTGCCTTCTGAAGGATGTCCTCTTTGAGCAGGAGCGGAAAACCAACAACAGCCGGCGCGATGGCCGCTACGGATAGAAAGCCGGCCCATCCTTGCCTAAGCGTCCACGGCATGACCGGTTCCGCGAAAGCCTTTCGGTACCGCTTGAATGACCCGACGCTTGTCCGCGCCAGTTTGATTTCCGAATGATCATAAGTTTGTTCCGGGCCCGCTTCAGCATTCGGGAAATTGTCGACGCGTCGCATTAGATCGTTCGGCACTTTGGATCGCACCCGGCGTGGCGTGCCTTGTGCTTTTCGCCTTGCTATTGACCCGTATCGACAGCGATTTCGCTAGCCGCGCCTACGCGGCCTATGGCATACGGCCTGGCCGGATTTGATCGTCGGCCTGGGGATCGTCGCCATGAATGCAGATGCGGCGCGCGATGTATGGCAAGCAGCGCGCCAAGAGCATCTTGCGGCACGGGCTTGAACGAATGAGATCCGCGGGCATTACCCCTCCGCCAAGATGTGGCAAGGCATCGGTAACGGGGCTGTTGAAGCGGCTCCGGACCGCGGATCTGTAGTCAGTAGTTATGCTCCACCGGAAGCCCGGCCGCTCGCCACTCGGGTAGACCGTCCTCAAGGCGCCGTACCGTGAAGCCGCGGGCGCGCAGGGCGGCAACGGCCTCAAAAGACAGCACACACCACGGACCGCGGCAATAGGCGACGATCTCGTGATCCTGATCGAGTTCGGTCAGTCGTTCCTCCAGTTCGCTTAGTGGAATGTTGATGGCGCCGGGAACGTGTCCGACCGCGAATTCGTCTGGCGGGCGGACATCGAGCACGGTGATCAGATCATCGCGCGTTCTTTGGAGAAGTTCTTCGCGCGATACCGGTTCCATGCTGTCACGGTCATCGAAATAGGTCCGCCTGATGCGGTCGACCTCGGCGAGATTGCGCTCCGCGATGCCGGAAAGTGCTGCGATCAGCCCGAGCACACCTTCATCGGCGAGCCGGTAGAGCACGAACTTGCCGTCCCGGCGCGAAGCGACCAGTCCGGCGCGTCTCAATTGCTGCAAATGCTGCGAGGCATTGGCGATCGACAGGCCGACGCGCTCGGCCAGCGCGTCCACGCCGCGTTCACCCTGGGCCAGATGTTCTAGGATTTCCAAGCGATGCTGCGAGCCGAGCGCGCGGGCGATGGAAGCGAACTCGGCATAAAGCGCCTGTTTTGGACCGATTGACATTTCCAGAAGCCTGATATTTTATCATTCAAGCGATTGATTGAATGTAATCGACCCAAACGGAGTTGGCAAGTCCCTCTCACATCCGGCAAACGGCATCCAATGACTGACCTTATTCTGACAAACGAACCGCTGATCCGGATGTCCTTTTTTCTTGGAATCCTGCTCGTTATGGCACTTTGGGAAGTTGCGGCGCCCCGCCGCCGACAGGAAATCCCGCGCCTTCTGCGCTGGAGCAGCAATCTCGGCGTTGTCGTCGTCGACACGCTGATGGTGCGGCTGACCTTTCCGGTCGTCGCCGTCGGGCTGGCGCTGCTGGCGCAGGAGCGCGGCTGGGGCCTGTTCAACGTTTTCGACGTGCCGGCCTGGGTCGCCTTCGTCGTCTCGATACTGGCGCTCGATCTCGCCATCTATCTGCAGCATGTGATGTTCCATGCGGTGCCGGCGCTGTGGCGGCTGCATCGAATGCACCATGCCGACCTGGAATTCGACGTGACGACGGGACTGCGTTTTCACCCGGTCGAAATTTTGCTGTCGATGGGCATCAAGCTCGCCGTGGTCGCGGCGCTCGGGCCGCCGGCCGTTGCGGTGCTGGTCTTCGAGGTGCTCTTGAACGCCACGGCGATGTTCAACCATTCCAACATTCGAATTCCTGAAAGCATCGACCGTGTGCTGCGGCTGATCGTGGTGACGCCGGACATGCACCGGATTCACCACTCGATCCATCCGAGCGAGACGAACAGCAATTTCGGTTTCAACCTGCCGTGGTGGGACCGGCTGCTTGGTACTTATCGGCCGCAGCCGCGGGAAGGCCACGAGGCCATGACCATCGGCATCGAGCAGTTCCGCACCCGCCGCGATCTCTGGCTCGACCTGATGTTGATCCAGCCGCTGCGCGGCCCGGCCAGCGGCTATCCGATCAATCGCGAGAAAGGAGACGAGCGGTGAACGCCCGGCAGGTTCTTCCGCGTCTCGTGCTACTTGCCGGCGTGATAGTGGCCATCATCTGGACGGCCCTCAACCGCGACCGGCTGGACCTGGACGCGCTCGATGCCTGGCTTTCCGGGCTCGGGTTCGTGGCGCCGCTCGCCTATCTCGGCCTCTTTGCTGCCGGAACAATCGCCTTCCTGCCGGGCGCGCTGTTCGCGCTCGCGGGCGGCGCCCTGTTCGGACCGGTGTGGGGCTCGCTCCTCAATCTCGTCGGGGCAACGATAGGGGCAAGCTTCGCTTTCCTCATCGCCCGCTATCTCGCCGGCGGCTGGGTGGCGGCGCGGACCGGCAGACGGCTGAAACGGCTGATCGAAGGCGTCGAGGCGGAAGGCTGGCGCTTCGTCGCCTTCGTGCGGCTCGTGCCGCTCTTCCCGTTCAATCTGACCAATTACGCGCTCGGTCTCACCCGGATCAACTTCTGGCCCTATTTCATCACCTCGCTTATCGCCATGGCGCCCGGCGCGATCGCGTATACTTGGCTCGGTCATGCCGGACGTGAGGCGTTTGCCGGCGATGCCTCCGCGATCCGCTACGGCCTGCTTGCGCTCGGACTGCTCGCGGCCATCGCCTTTCTCCCACGCCTGGTCCGCCGGTTGGGCGCCAACGCGACTATCCGGTGGATCGACGCGGACACTCTGGCCGGCCGGATTCGTGAGGATCATGTCGCCGTCGTCGATGTGCGCGGGTCGGACGAGTTCGATGGCGCGCTCGGCCATGTCGCCTCGGCACTCAACCTGCCGCTCGGTGAACTGCCGGATCGTTTGACCGAGATCAGGGCATCTCGGGACCGGTCCGTCATTCTGGTTTGCAAGACCGACAAACGTTCCGCGGCCGCCGCAGCAATCCTCGGCGATGCCGGCTTCCGCGATGTCAGCGTTCTGCGCGGTGGCATGGAACATTGGAACCGCGACGGCAAGCCGGTCGAGATCGGCAACAGAGAACGAACCGGCCCAAATAGATGACCGAACGCAGGTGGCGGACGGCACGACCCACGAAGGAGCAGGAACATGACAAGAATTTGGATATCAACTGCAGCGGCCGCAGGCGCTATTGCCCTTCTGCCAGTTGCGGCGTTGGCACAGGCATCTACCGATCCCGATCGCTACGGCTGGGGACCGCATATGATGGGATGGGGTGGCGGATGGTTCGGAATGATCTTCGGGCCGGTCTTCATGATTCTCGTGCTCGCCCTGGTGATCGCGGTCACGGTTCTACTCGTGCGCTGGTTCGGCGGTCCGTGGCAGGCCACCTCGTCACAGCCGCCGCAACAGCCGGCTCGCACGCCGCTCGACATCCTCAAGGAGCGCTTCGCGCGCGGCGAGATCGACAAGGAGGAGTTCGAGGAGCGTCGCCGCTTCCTCGGCGAATGACCCTTATCCATACCGGAAACAACGCTCATGAAAATCCTGTTCATCCTCAACGACCCGCCCTACGGCGCCGAGCGCTGCTACAACGCCCTTCGCCTTGCCCACACGCTGCTGAAGAAGCACCGGAGGCGGAAATCATCGTCTTCCTGATGGCCGATGCGGTCATCGCCGCGCGCAAGGGCCAGAAGACGCCGGAAGGCTATTACAACATGGAACGCATGCTGAAACGCGTGCTCGCGAAAGGCACCGTATTACCGTGCGGCACCTGCATGGACGCGCGGGGAATGAACGACGACGACGTCATGGGCGGGGCGCGGCGCAGCACCATGGACGAACTGGGGGAAGCGACCCTCGCCGCCGACAAGGTGCTGGTGTTCTGAGCCGTGCGGAAAATCTATCTCGACTACAACGCCAGCACGCCGATCGCGCCCGAGGTCGCCACAATCATGCGCGACGCGATGGAAGGAGCATTCGGCAATCCGTCCAGCGGCCATTGGGCGGGTGCGCCGGCGCGACAGATCGTCGAGACCGCCCGGGGCCATGTGGCGGAGTTTTTCGGCTGCGATCGCCAGGAGGTGGTGTTCACCAGCGGCGGCAGCGAGGCGAACAATCTTGCGCTCAAGGGTCTGTTCTTTAAGTCCAAGCGGCCGCAGCCCCACTTCATCACCACAAGCGTCGAGCATCCGGCGATCACGGCGCCATTGCGCTTTCTGGAACGGCTGGGCGCTACGGTGACCTGGCTGCCGGTCGATGGTACCGGGCGGATCGATCCCGACGACCTGCGGCGCGCGATCACATCCGACACGATCCTGATCAACGTCATGCACGCCAACAACGAGGTCGGCACGATCCAGCCCATCGAGGAATGCTCAGTGATTGCGCGCGAACACGGCATCGCGCTTCACACCGATGCCGCGCAGTCGGTCGGCAAAATCCCGACGCGCGTTGACGAACTCGGCGTCGATCTCCTGACGATCGCCGGGCACAAACTCTATGCTCCGAAGGGCGTGGGCGCTCTCTATATCCGTGCCGGGACAATCCTTGAGCCGCTGATCCACGGGGCGGGGCATGAAGGCGGCCGGCGCGCCGGCACGGAGAGTGCCCTGCTGGCGGCCGCGCTCGGCCAGGCCTGCATCCTCGCGCGCGACCTGTCGCCGATGCGGGAGATTTCGGTTTTGCGCGACCATTTCTGGACTAGGCTCAAAGAGCATTTCGGGGATGGGATCACGCTCAATGGGCCTGCCGGGGGGCATGTCGGGCACCGGCTGCCGAACACGCTGAATGTCGCCTTCGCCGGCCAGGTCGGCGCGGACATTCTCGCCGCGGTTCCTGAAATCGCCGCGTCCACCGGCTCGGCCTGCCATTCCGGCCGGGTTGAACTCTCGCCCGTTCTCGAAGCCATGGACGTGGCGCCGGAAGTGGGCATGGGCGCGATCCGCTTCAGCCTGGGGCGAAATACGACCAGAGAAGAGGTGGATGCGGCCGTCGAGTTGCTGAGAAACGTCCCAGCTTGAAACCGGGCTAGGCTGTGCTCCAACATAGTGAAAGTATCGAATGACGGCTATCAGTCAGGCTGAAACACTATAAATGACAGTATTCAGGTCGTGTCCCCGTCTCTCAGTGGAGATGGACGCGGAGTTCCATAACAAACCTTATGCGACAGCGCGCCCGAAAAGGCAGGAAGACGATCCACTCTCAAATTTCCATTGTCCGATCCTGACTTTGTTCCGTAGCGGATCGTCCTTTTCAAATAAGCCCGATACGTATCGCCATGGACGCAGCCTGGCGGGTATTGGCAGCTCCGAGCTTCTGCGTTGCCGCATCGAGATATGAGCGCACCGAAGAATAGGAGACGCCCACTGTCAGTGCGATATCTGACATTGTCACGCCTTCCGCAAACCATCTAAGGCATTCTGCCTCCCTTGGCGAAAGACGAATATCGGTTGCTAGAGACACATCCTGGTTCGCGCCGGCGAGCCGCGCATGAACAAAAGCAACGCAAACTGCCGCGGTCACAGGGTCGACCTTCCGCGCGTCGAGTGGGTCCGCACGGTCAGTAACCAATGTAAAGATCATCCGATTCTTGAAGCCAACAGGCACCGATATTGAGAGACCGGACCGAATGCCGAACTCGGCCGCAGCCGCAAACATCTGCGAGACATCGCGCCGGCCCATGCGCCTTGCTTCCGAAGCGGACCATGTGAAGACCGGGGGGCCATGTTTTGCACGGGTGACGACGGGATCGACATGGAGATAACCGTCGCGGACATACCGCTCCTGCCACTTCTGGGGATAATTCGAGACGGCAAAACTCTCTTTTCCGCACAGATGAACATAGGCATAGTAATCGAAACCGGCACCGGATGTGAAATCCCGGAGGGTGCGCCGCGCCGCAGTATCATCCAGCGGAAGCGAGAGTTTGTCGATCAGACCTATCAGAATATCGTTCAAATGATTGGCCAGATGAAAGTATAAGGTTTGGTTGACGGATTTGTAGTCGAAATTTGGGCGGGCAGAAGGCGAAAGCCAAGTTTACCGGTAAGCGTTCGGGAAGACGATGTCCTGATCGACCAGGATGTTGAAACGGTATCCCGGTCGAATTGCGAGGGTCGGCTGGACGTTCATGTTTTTCGACACGGTCTGCTCCGAGATCTGGCTGAAGGTCTCGGCGAAGGAACGGCGCGCGGCATCGCCGGCGCTGTCCACTGTGGTCGACGTACTGTTGTCGCCAGGGAGCAGCATGTCGGTGCCAGCGCCGATCAGCGCTACCAGGATCGCCGACCCGAAGGTCCGCAGATAGTGGTTGTCGACCTTGTCGTGGAAACCGCCATAACCCGCGCCATCCGTTCCGGCCATGCCGCCAATCTGCAGGGTCGAGCCGTTCGGAAAGATGATGTCGGTCCAGACGACAAGCACCCGGTTCTGGCCGAAGGTGACCTCGGAGTCGTAACGCCCGAACAGCTTCGCGCCCTGCGGGATCAACAGGCGCCGGCCCGTCGCGCTGTCATAGACATTCTGCGAGACCTGCGCGGTGATCCGGCCGGGAAGATCGGAATTGATGCCGGTAATCAAGGTGGCTGGAATGACCGAGCCGCGCTTGAGCTCGAACGGCGACATTTGCGGTACGACGGAGTTCGGCAGATAGCCGAGGTCAGCGATGTCCTGGTTGAAGAACTGCTGTTTGGACGCCTGCCCGTTCGGATCGGCAGCCTGACCGATGCCGGACTGAAGAGCGGCGCTATAGAGATCGAGCGCACTCGCCGGCCGGTTCGCGGTCGTCAGCCCTGTTTGCGGAGACGTCGGCGTCGCTGCAGCACTCGTGTTTTCGAGGTCCTTCAGGTTGACTGCGATCGGAGAGTCGAAGGCGGCACCTTCAGCTTGAATGCTCGCCATTTGCTGCCGCTGGTATTCTCTAAGCACCTGCTCTTGCTGTTCGCGCTGCAGCCGCGCCCGCCACACCTCTTCCGACTCCAGGGTCGGCTGAGGGGCTGTCACGACGGTCGGCGTGGGTTCAGGCGCTTTCTGAAACGGATTCTCCCTCCGTTCGGGCTCAACGCTTGGTGTTGGCTGGATCACGACGGGCTGCGGCTCGCCGATGATCCCGTCCGGCACACCTTGCTTCAGGCGCTCGGCGTCGTTGGAAGCGGGCCGCGAAGACGACGGCTCAATCTGCGAGTTGCCACCGAACTGCAATCCTCTCGTCGACAGGCCGTAGAAGATCACCGCCAGGAAGGTCACGACCAACAGGATGGCGACGATGACCGGAACGCGATTGAGGCGCCTGATGCGCGGCCCGTCTTGCGGACCGGCCCCGCCGAGTTTCAGGGTCTCGCTCATGATGCGGCCTCCGATCCACGCTGCATGACGGACAAGGGGCTGGCCGGCGTCGCGCCCGTGGCGCTCAGCGTGTACATGCGGGTCAGCTCGACCTGGAGCATCGAGAGCCGCACCAGCACGCCGCCCTCGAAGGGATCGATCGAATAGGCCAGCGGCGTGACGGCAGCCCCCTCGGCCGCCTGATCGGTGACGACGGCATAGCCCCATTCGCGAAGCGCCGCCTCGAGAGCCGGGCCAAACAGGGCGTCACTGCCGCGGAGCTCGATCGTGGTCGTGTCCGGCCCGACCTGTTCCGCCAGCCGCCCCACCATGTCGCCGGCGATGGCATTCGCCGATTCCGGCGTCAGCTCCGCCGTAACTTCGCTCCGGATGAGGCCTGGTCCGCTCATCGTCTGGCACGCAGCCAGCATCGCCATGAGCACCAAGGCGGCCGAGAGACGGAGAAAGGAATTGACCGCGCGCATCGCCCTACCCTCCCCGCCGGATCGTGATTTTCTGCTGCTGGCGGCCGACGCCGGAGACCAGGATCGCCCGATCGATGTTGTAGTCGACGACCATCATCGCGCCGTTCATGCGGTAGTTGACGATGCGGTTCTCGCCACCGGAAACAACAAAGAGGACCGGGGCCTCCTGCCCTGACAACGAGGACGGAAACTGAATGTAGGTTTTCATGCCGTCGCCGTAGATCCGTGTCGGCCGCCAGCGCGCCGCGCCACTCATATGAAACGCGAAGTCGAGCTGATCGGCCGGAACGCCGGCGCCCGGCACGACGCTCGCCTCGATGCGCGCGTTGATCTCCGCGAAGCGCGCATTGATGTCTTCGGGATAATCGAAGCCGACGCGCGCCATATACTGGCTGTGGTGCGATTTGAGCTGGATATGATAGGTGCGCCGCGAAGTGGTCACGACCATCGAAGTGACTAGTCCCGCTTCGGACGGTTTGACGATCAGATGGATCGCCTGCCCGCTCGGCGCACCGGATGTTGCCGGTTCGACCTTCCAGCGCACGGTGTCACCAAGAAGGACGTCGCGAACGACCTCCCCCGCCTGAAGCTCGATGTCGCAGACCTGCAACGGCGAGCAGACGACCGACGGCTGAACCTCTCCATAAAGGAAGATCACCTTGCCGTCCGCGCCGTGTGTCACGACGCCTTGGCGATTCTGCCACTCGCCAGAGATTTGCGTTCCTCTCGCTTCGTTGCTGGTGAGCTGCTGTGCGTTAGCGGGGAGCGTAACGACCGCGATCATCACGCCGGCGCAAAGCGCGATGCCGCGGTATGTCTGTTTGTTCATTCACCTATCCTCCGGGAGCGCATTCAGTTGCGTCGCGTGTCTTTGCGCCAGACGTTGCCGTCTGGCGCGAACGCGGCTCAGAGCTGCGCCGTCCAGTCAAAATCCTTCAAATAAAGTCCGATGGGGTTAAGGCGGATCACCGCCTCGTCTTGCGGCGGTGTGAGCGTCACGGTCGCGACACCGCGGAACCGCCTGGTCGCGAGCTCCTTGCCCTGCCGGTCTCGCTCATACTCGGTCCAGTCGATCTGGTAGCTCTGATTGGAGAGCGGGACGATATTGGTCACCTCGACTGCGACGGTCAGGGACCGTGCCCGATCGAAGGGCGAATTGCTCCGGAACCAGTTGTTGATCTTCTCGGTCGCCGGGTCGGGCGACCTGAGATGCGCATAAGCCCGATCGATATATTGCTTCTGGACGACGGTGTCGGGCGTGACCGAGCGGAAGTTCGAAACGAAGCTCCCGAGCGTCGCGCGTACCACGCGCGGGTCGGCATATTCGATCTGTTGCGGGAACCCCGTCGTCGCCGCCGTGCCGAGTTTGTCGACCTCGACGATATAGGGAACGAGCTTGACCTGCGTGCTCTGATAAAGCGCGTAGGAGAATCCGATGACCGCCATGAGCATGCCGGTGATGCCAACAATGCGCCAGGCCGAGGCTGCTTTTACATAGGAGCCGTAGCGTTCGTTCCATTCCTGGCGTGCGGCGAGATAGGGATTTTCCGGGATACTGCTTCTAGCCATGGTCTCTGTCACGCTTTCTCGTCACGGTTCGGGCGGGAAGCGGAACGGCCCTGGGACTGGTCAAGCTTGGCATTGGCGAGACCCAACGTGGATGCGCCCCAGGTGCCCGGAACACCGATCGCCTTGTCTCGGGCGGCCGAGGCGGCGGCACCGCCGGCGGTGCCCATGCCGCTCGCCATGCCCTTGAGAGCTGCCCCGCCAAACGAACTGCCGGCGGTGCGGGCATCGGAATAGGCCGCGGCCCCTGCCCTCGCCCCGCCCACTGCAAGCGCCGCCCCGCCTGCCGCGAAGCTTGCCGCCTGCGCTCCATGGCGGATCGTTTCCATTCCGCCCGTGACCGAGACGCCCTGGACCATGCCCTGCACGATGTTGGGGACGTACATGGCGATGATGAACACCACGACGGAGATGCCGGCGATCGCCAGCGTTGCCAGGAACTCGTCCCCAGTCGTCGTCGAATTGGCGAGGTTGATCAGGACCTCAGACCCGATCCGCGCGATCATCACCAGCGCCATCAGCTTCATGCCGACGGAAAACGCGTAGATCAGATAGCGGACCGAGAAATCCTTGGTGAAGCTCGAACCGCCGAGGCCGAGCATGATCATGCCGGCCAGGAGCCCGACATACATCTCGACCATCACCGACACGAAGATCGCCGCCACCAGGCTGAAGCAGATCACGGTGATGACCATGGCGAAGACGGCGGCGATCGCCAGCGCGTTGTCCTCGAACAGGCCGAACTGCGCCTTGGCCGACATGGCGCTTGCGACCTCAAGACCGGCGTTGAAGACGTTGGCCGGTGAGGCAGACCCGCCGCCGGCGCCGATCTGGAACAGGCTGTCGACGACCGCTTTCGTAAAATCCGGACCCTGTTCGAGAATGAAGACGAAGAGGCCAATGAACATGATGCGGCGGACAAGCTCGGCGAACCAGGTGTCGAGAGAGGCCGCCGAAATCGCCAGCCAAACGGCAGCGATCCCGACCTCGATACCGGCGAGAATCCAGAAGAGCGATCTGGCCGCGTCAAGGATCGTCGTTTCCCACCCCTGAGCCGCCGTCGCGATCTCGTTTTCGAGATTGGTCAGCAGGCTGCCTTCCTGGGCCAATGCGGGATTAGCCCAGAGGATGACGCCTCCGATCAGAAGAAGAGCTAACCTAGTTTCCGGACGTGCCATAGGCCCCGCCTTCGTTCCTGCCCCAACGCGGTCGCATCTCCTGGCCACCCTCGAGATCGAAGTGCTGCCGTTTCGGGGCGACGGTCGCCGCCGGCGCCGGCGAATCCGGTTGGATAGTTACACTCCAGACAGTGATGCCGATGACGACAACAACGATCACGCAGACTGCAATGACGAGGACCCTGATCACCAGCGCGGCTCCATCGTCTGACCGCCCGATGTCGACGGTGTGGTTGAATTGAAGAACTCCTCCCGGCGGTTCTGCGCCAGATCCTTTGCAGCCTGTTCGGATTGGTACCAGGTGCCCATCATCGTCACCTGCTGCGAGACGAGCCCGCGCAGCTTTTGCGCCTGGGCGACCTGCTGCGCAGCGATCTCATGGCCAACCTGCAGGGCCTGCATCTGGCCGACCGACGACTGCGACATCGAGCGGAGCTGGTCCATCGTCGACTCCTCGGAGCTGAACTGATCCGCGGTCAGTCCCGCGGCCCTGAGTGTCGCCCCGATCGTGTCGCGGTTCGTGTCCGACCAGTCCTGATAGCTCGAGGAGAAGGTCTGGCCATTGGCGAGGCCTGACTTGAAATCGGCAAAGCTCTCGAAGCGTTGCCGCAGCACGTCATCGGCATTGCCCATCGAGAAGGCGATCGACTGGCCCTGCTGGACGAGGCTTTGCAACTGCATCAGATCGCTTTCGACTTGGCCCCAGACATGGCTCGGCAGCGTCAGCGTATTCTGCAGCATGTTTTCGTAGATCCTCAGCTGGTTCTGGATCTGCTCGGCCAGCTGCGTGATCTGGGTGACCTGGTTCTGGATTTGCTCGGCTGATTGGCCGACGAGCCCGACCAACTCGCCATTGTTGAGGATCTGCGTGAATTCCGTCGCTCCGAAGAACCCGCCGCCGCCGGCATGGGTGCTTGTTGCCGACGAGACTGAGAGGATTGCGGCTAACGCAATCCTAGCTGCGCGTGAGAATGCGCTTGGCATCATCCACTCCCCTTTCCTCCAGCCAGGCCGCCGGCCAATCGCTGCCGTGCGTCTCGCTGAGCTGATCGATGCGTTTGAGATTGTCCTTGCCGGACGCGCCGACGAAGGCGAGCGCCACGGGTCCGAGCGACATATCGAAGAGCCGCCTGCCTTCGGGCGAGGCGACGTAGTATTCGCGCTTCGGAATAGCGGTCGCGACGATCTCGATCTGTCGGTCGTTAAACCCGATGCGCTCATAGAACTCGCGCGTTCCCGATTCCCGCGCCGCACCATTGGGCAGGCAGATCTTGGTCGGGCAGCTTTCCTTCAGCACATCGATGATGCCGGACTGCTCCGCATCCGAGATCGACTGCGTGGCCAGCACGACCGCGCAATTGGCCTTGCGCAACACCTTCAGCCATTCCCTGATCTTGTCGCGAAACATCGGATGACCGAGCATCAGCCAGGCCTCGTCAAGGATGATGAGGCTCGGCGCGCCGGTAAGCCGCTTTTCGATGCGCCGGAAGAGATAGAGCAGCACCGGCACGAGATTGCGCTCGCCCATGTTCATCAGCTCTTCGACCTCGAATGTCTGGAACGATCCGAGTGTCAGACCGTCCTCTTCCGCGTCGAGAAGCTGCCCCATCGGCCCATCGACGGTGTAGTGCTGCAGGGCGGTCTTGATCTCGCGCATCTGCACGCCGCTGACGAAATCGGACAGCGAGCGGCCGCGGGCATCCGCCAGCAGACCGATCTGCCGCGCAATCGCGTTGCGGTGGTCCGGAGTGATCGTCACACCCTGCATGGCAACGAGCGTCTCGACCCACTCAGCGGCCCATGCCCGGTCACCATCCGTCGAGAGTTCCGCGAGCGGGCAGAAGGCGAGCGCTGTCCCCTCGCCGCCTCCGATCTCGTAGTGATCTCCGCCTGCGGCCCTGGTCAGCGGATAAAGCGACTTGCCCTTGTCGAATGCGAAGATCTGGGCGTGCTCATAGCGCCGGAACTGTGCGGCGATCAGCGCCAGCAATGTCGACTTGCCCGATCCCGTCGGGCCGAAAATCAGCGTGTGGCCGACGTCGTCGACGTGAAGGTTCAACCGGAAGGGAGACGAGCCGCTGGCGACCTGCATGAGCGGCGGAGCGTTTGGCGGATAGAATGGGCAAGGGGCGACAGCGCTGCCGGCCCAGACGGAATTGGCCGGAATGAGATCGGCAAGGTTGCGCGTGTTGATCAACGGTTCGCGGACATTGGCTTGAGCGTTGCCCGGCAGGCTGCCGAGATAGGCCTCGGTGGCATTGAGCGTTTCGATGCGAGCGCCGAAGCCTTCCGCCTGGATCAGCCTCCGGACGGCTTCGGCCTGATCGCGCAGGCGGGCTTCATCCGTGTCGAACATCACAATGACGGGCGTGTAGTAGCCGTAGGCGACGAGCTGGGATGACGCCTCGGCGATCGCGTCTTCGGTCTCGGCCACCATGGTCATGGCGTCCTGGTCGACCGAACGGCTCTGCGTCTGGAAAAGCTGATCGAAGAAGGGCCGCACTTTCTGCTGCCACTTCTTTCGGGTCCGCTCGAGTTTTTGCCGGGCTTCCTGATCGTCGAGGAAGATGAAGCGGGAAGACCAGCGATAGGTCAGCGGCATCAGATCGAGCGAATTGAGGATGCCGGGCCAGCTCTCGGCCGGAAACCCATCGATCCCGACAATTGCGAGATAGCTGCCGTCGACCATCGGCGAGAGCCCATGGTGAAACTCGGCCGTCACCAGCCAGTCGAGATACATCGGGATCGCCGGCAGTTTGACCGGATGGTTCTCGCCGAGAATGCAGAACCGGATGAACTGGAAGAGCTCGTCGTAGCGCGCCTCGTCGCCTCTCTCCGAATGAACGACCGTCCGCGTGACCATGCGACGGATCATCAGCACATTGCCGAGATATTGCTCGACCTCCCGGATCGAGGTCTGGAAGGAGGTGAGCACCCCGTCGGCATAGGTTTGCGACCGGCTTCCTTCGTCCGAATAGACGTAGCGGGCCATGGCCGAGCGCCGCGGCTCCGGCGGCCGATAGGTCAGGATCAGCGCGTGCTGGCTTTCATAATGGCCGCGCTCGGCCATGAAATGGTCGCGCCGCTGCTCGTCGATGGCGCGGGTCACCGAGTCTGGAAAATGGCAGTCCTCGCGGGCGGGATAGGCGGTCGTGGGCACACGAACCGCCTCGACCTGGATCATCCAGCCCGACCCGAGCCGCGATAGGACGGCGTTGATCTGCCGCGAGACCTCGTTGCGCTCGATATTGGTGGAGCTCTCAGAATCCGGCCCGGCAAAATACCATCCGGCCATCAGCGAGCCGTCCTTGAGCAGAATGACCCCGTCGGCGACCAGACCCGCATAGGGCAGCAGGTCGGAAAAGGACGGCTTTGAGTTTCGGAACTGCCGGAGAGCCACCATGGTCGGTCAGTACCTCCGCCAGGGTGACGATGTCGGCCGATAGCTCGGCCGGTATCCGATGTGGCGCAGATAGACCTGCCGCATCATCGGGTCGGCTTTCGCCATGATGCGCAGCACGCCGACAACGCCAATCCAGATCGCAATGCCCAGCAGCACCGAGAACCAGGTCAGCACGACGAAGATCAGGATGACCGTCGCCAAACCGGTCACGAGCACCAGTTCGCGATCCGCACCCATCAGATGGTTCGGCCGCGACAGGGCGCGATGGATCCGCGCGGTTGCGAGGGGAGCAACGGTTTCAGCCATCGCTCCCCTCCCCCGCCGCACTCAGGTCCGCCTGATCAGGGAGGTCAATCGAGGCGCCCGATGCGCCGAACAGGCCAACAATCTGTGTGGCTCCGAGCAATATACCGGCAACAAGCACGACATACATCAGCCTTCGTGCAAAATCGTTGAGCTCGCCGCCGAAGATCAGCATGCCGCCGGCGACCGCGACGGCGGCAAGCGCGATGAAGCCGGCGACAGGCCCCGTGATCGATTCCTGGATCGTCTGCAGGGGCCCTTCCCAGGGCAGGCTGCCGCCGGAGCTGGCAAGCGCCGGCGACGCCGCGACGCAGGCGACGGCAATCAAGGGCCCCAAAGTCACGGGGTGGCGGAATTTATGCGGCATGGCTGTCCTCATCGATCTGTGCGTGATGTTCGGTTTCGTAAGTCGCGCCGTCGAAGCCTCTGAGCCGCATCACATCGCGGACACGGCGACCGGTGGCGGTGCGTTCGATGGAAACGACGAGATCGACCGCCTCAGCGATGACCTCGCGCATTGGCTGTTGGCTTGCCTCGGCAGTGAGCTGCTCGAGGCGTCGGAGAGCGGAATGCGCATTGTTTGCGTGAATTGTCGTGATGCCGCCCGGGTGGCCGGTATTCCACGCCTTCAGAAGCGTCAGCGCTGCGCCGTCCCGAACCTCGCCGACGATGATGCGATCCGGCCGAAGACGCATGGTGCTCTTAAGCAGACGGCCCATATCGACCGTGTCGGTCGTGTGCAGGCAAACCGCGTTTTCCGCGGCGCACTGGATCTCGGCCGTGTCTTCGAGAATGAGCAGGCGGTGTGCGGGTGTTTCGCTGACGACCTCGGCAATGACTGCATTGGCCAGGGTCGTCTTGCCCGAGCCGGTTCCACCCGAGACGACGATGTTCAGGCGGTCATGCACGGCGTGACGGATCAGGCTGGCCTGCAGCTTGGTCATGACGCCGCCCGACACATAGTCCGACAGCGGAATCAGGCGGGACGCACGTCGACGGATCGTAAAGCTCGGTGCGCTGACGACCGGCGGCAACAGGCCTTCGAAACGATGGCCGTCGATCGGCAATTCACCGGAGATGATCGGCTGTTCCTCATCGACCTCAGTTTGCAGGGCATGGGCAACGCTGCCGATGATGATCTCGGCTGCGCCTGGCTTGAGCTCGCCGATGCGCTCGATCCCCTCCCCCAGCCGTTCAACGAATAGCCGCCCGTCCGGATTGAGCATCACTTCGACGACATTGACATCTTCGAGCGCAGCGCAGATGGTCTCACCAAGCGCATCGCGCAGCTTGCGGATCAGCCGTGACCGAGAGGACGACGCAGTCATTGCGTTTCTCGTCTCGGTGCAACCTGCACCTTACTGACTCGACCAAACTTCGTTTGCATTACATCCGCCGCTGCTACTCAAAGGTGAGTTGCGGCTTTTGCCGCATGAGGCGGAATCGGTCATCCCGGCAGTTCTGCCGGGGTAGACCTCAGATTGGACCGGCATTCCCTCCTGGCAGGGGCTTTCGCGCGACTCACTTTGCTGAGTCGGGTCGGATTTGGCTGAATTCTGCGGATTTCGGCTTGTCGAAGTTTGCCGATCGGAAGATCTATCGATGGGCCCCGGCAAATATGCCGGGGAAAGAATCTGGCGACGCTTTTGACCGTTATGCTATAACAGTCTGAAATATAACAGGAAAATAGCCGTCTTGGCAGCGACTTTCGGATTTGGAGCCGACTCGTGTTAAGGGCTCGTTAACCAAAATAATCTTGCTGGGCCACGCTTCCTGGGTATGATCACGGAAATTCGCCCGATCTGCGAAATAACCGTGATTGAAGAGATTAGCGTGAACGCTCCGATGCAGATTAACAGATCAGAACTTCCTGATGTCGACGATGTAATCGGCGCCCACGCTGAACTCCTCGGCTCGCAGTTGCACAGCATCAGCGAAGCCCTTTTCCCTCCCGCGGCAAGCAAGGCGCTTCGAAAATTCACTTCAGGCGAAGCGGCGAAATTGATCGGTGTCTCGGATTCGACCCTGCGAAAAATGTCGTTGGCGGGTGAAGGCCCACAACCAGAGACAACGACAAACGGACGACGCTTATACTCGCTCTCCGACATAAACGAGATACGGCGGATGTTCGCGCGAAGCGCCCGTGGGCGCGAGGCGATCGAGTTCGTTCCGCAGAGGCGGGAGAACGAGCATCTCCAAGTACTCGCTGTTACCAATTTCAAGGGCGGCTCAGGCAAGACTACCACCTCTGCGCACCTCGCACAGTATCTGGCGCTTCAGGGCTATCGCGTGCTCGCTGTTGATCTTGATCCTCAAGCGAGCCTGTCTGCGCTGTTGGGTGTTCTTCCCGAATTGAACGTCGGCCATAACGAGACGCTCTACGCGGCGATTCGATATGACGAAGACCGTCGGCCACTTGGTGATGTGATACGCAACACGTACTTCGACGGTCTCGATCTTGTCCCTGGCAATCTCGAGCTCATGGAGTTCGAACATACGACGCCGAAAGCCCTCGCTGACGGAACTGCGTCCGACGGCGGGGCGATCTTCTTCGCGCGGATCGCAAGTGCCCTCGACGACGTCGCTGATGACTACGATGTCGTCGTAATCGATTGCCCTCCCCAGCTCGGGTTTCTGACGCTCAGCGGCTTATGTGCTGCTACGTCGATGATTGTCACGGTTCACCCGCAAATGCTGGACGTGTCGTCGATGAGCCAGTTCCTTCTGATGACCCGTGACTTGCTCGGTGTGGTTCGTGACGCTGGCGGACAGCTCAAGTTCGACTTCGTCCGATACCTGCTGACGCGCTACGAGCCGCAAGACGCTCCGCAAACCAAAGTGGTTGCGTTGCTCCGCAATCTTTTTGATGACCATGTTCTCACCAACCCAATGGTCAAGTCAGCCGCGATTTCCGACGCTGGCCTGACGAAACAGACGCTATACGAGATCGGGCCCGGCAACCTCACGAGAAGCACATACGATCGTGCAATGGAGTCCCTGAGCGCGGTGAACGGTGAGATCGAAGAGCTGATGCGCGCAGCATGGGGGCGATCATGACGAACGCAGGTGGCCTCTTTGAAGCGAGTGCGTTGGGAGCTCCCAACACGCGACGTTTCCCTCGACGTGAGCCTATTGTCGTGGCTTTTGGGAGCTCCCAACAGCTCCGCCGTGCAGACAGAGCAATTGCCTCAAAGCAGTTTTGTTGGGAGCTCCCAACAAGCCCCCTGCCCCGAAGCGGATGGCCAAACTCAGGTGTGCAGTCATGAGCCGCAAAGACGCAATAAACGCCCTCTATCTCAAGAAGCCGGAGCCGGCTGCTGGCGAAAGCGAGAAGCCGTCGGAGCGCGTACGCACCGGCGCTATTTCGGCGATGGGAACTTCCCTGAAACAGATGACCGATGGCGCCAAGCTGGCGACCCGGCTGCAGGAGCAGCTCGAGAAAGGCGATGTTGTCGTTGAAATCGAACCCGATACGATCGAGCAGTCTCCTATAGCAGATCGCATCCCGACTGATGTTGATCCGGCCTTTGACGAGCTCGTGCAGTCCATATCCGACAATGGCCAGCAGGTCCCAATTCTCGTTCGTCCAAGTCCGGCGGGGCAAGGGCGGTTCCAGATTGCATACGGTCGCCGTAGGCTCAAAGCTGCGAAGATGCTCAACCGGCCGGTCCGCGCCATAATCAGAAAGCTCACAGACCAGGAACTGATCGTCGCACAGGGCCGGGAGAACCTCGATCGCGAGGATCTCTCATTCATTGAGAAGGCCTTCTTTGCGAAAAATCTGGAAGACTCCGGCTGCGACCGGTCGACAATTGTCTCGGCGCTGTGTTCGGACAAGGCTGACGTTAGCAGATACATAGCAGTTGCACGCCGCGTTCCGGAACATCTCGTTAAGCGCATCGGACCAGCACCAAAGGCCGGTCGTGCCCGCTGGCTCAAGCTGGCGGATGGGCTTGAGCATGCCGGCGACTCCTTCGAGGCAGAGAAGGTCTTCAGCGATGAGAAGCTAGCCGGCGCGAACAGCGACACGCGATTTCAGGCTGTTCTGCGCGCCGTTGAGCCCAGGAAGGCGAGCAAAAAGGCCGCAAGCTCGAATATCTGGAAGACCCCGACGGGAAAGCGTGCGGCCAAGATAGAGGACCGCAACGGCCGAACGACGCTCACTTTCGAAGACAAGGTCGTTCCGGAGTTTGCGCGATACGTTTCCGCGCAGCTCGACGACCTTTTTCGGCAATTTCAATCTAGCAGAGAGGAGGGCGGCGACTGAATCAACGGCCGAAACCTTCGGCCATACGTAAAATTGGCAAAGAAAAAGGCCACCGAAATCGCTTCCGGAAGCCCCTTCTTTAGTCTCAGCAGCTAGAGAATCGCACTTCCGAGAATCACAGTCAAGGCTCTTTTGAGCCGTGAGCGCCTTTTCGGCGAGCAGTTTTCTATTGCCTAGCGATAGGTGAAAGAAAATGCAGACGCATATCACAACGACGCCCTTTGGGCGGCGGCCGATGACGCTTGGCCTGATGGCAAGCCAAGTTGCCGCGAAATCCATGCAGGAAGGCGCAAAGGTCGAAAAGTGGAAGACCTTTCACGCGATCCGGGATGCCAAGGAGCCGCTTGGCGCCACAGATCGTGCATTGGCGATCCTCAACGCGCTGTTGTCGTTCCATCCGGAGAATGAGCTTACGGCCGATGGCGAGCTGATCGTATGGCCCTCCAACGAGCAGCTGACCGCTCGAGCCAACGGCATGTCGCCGGCGACGCTTAGACGTCATCTGGCCCGCCTGGTCGACTGTGGGCTGATCATCCGCCGCGACAGCCCAAACGGCAAACGGTTCGCGCGCAAGGGCAGGGGCGGTCAGGTCGAACAGGCCTATGGCTTCGATCTCTCGCCGATCGTCGCCCGCGCCGACGAGTTCGCGGAGCTCGCAGAGGCCGTCCAGGCCGAGAAACGCGCCTACAAGGCCGTAAGAGAGCGCCTGACCCTCTTGCGGCGGGATATCGTCAAGATGATCGACGCTGGCCTCGATGAGGGCGTACCGGGCGATTGGGGCCTGATGACGCGAACCTATCAGGAAATCATGTCCAGGCTTCCCCGCACAGCGCCACGCCAGGTCCTTGAGGACATCTGCGAGGACCTCGAATTGCTCTGGGCAGAAGTTCATGAAGCGCTGGAATCGTTCACGAAATCAGCAAATATGAGCGCCAATGAGTCTCATTCTGAGCGCCACATACAGAATTCAAACCCAGACTCCATATATGAATCTGAAAAGGGCCCTCGAAAAGAGAAAGAAGCGAGCGGCACCGCCGAGGAAAATGACAACCTGCGGAGCTTGCCGAAGCGGGAGTTGCCATTGGGTATCGTGCTGGATGCGTGCAAAGGTTGGCGCGATCTGGCCAAAGACGGGGAAATCCGAAACTGGCGGGACTTTTTGGCGGCCGCGGAGGTCGGTCGCGTAATGCTGGGGATCAGTCCAAGCGCCTGGCGCGAGGCCTGCGAGGTTCTCGGCGATAAGCACGCGACGATTACGCTCGCTGCGATCTATCAGCGGGCCGATCAGATCAACAGTCCCGGCGGCTATCTGCGCAGCCTGACCGACAAAACGCGGGAAGGCAAATTCTCGGCCTGGCCGATGATCATGGCTCTGCTGAACGCCAAACTCGAGGCGGACAAGGCCGCAGCCCAGGCGTCTTCTCAGACCCAGCAACCACCAGAGGGCCGGGAAGGGGGCTTTGAAGTGTCTGATGCTCTTCGTCAGTCGATGAAAAAGTGGAATTCATGACGCGGATCGGGGGCAGGAGAGCCGGTTTTCGCCAGGCCCTTGCGTCAGTCGCTGTCGACGAGGCAGTCAAAAGCACCGAGGAGGGTGTCGACGATCGTCTGGCCGAGAGAATTGGCCGCCCCGGAGAGTTGCGCTTCGTCACCGGATCGGGCGGCCGTGGCAAGCGCAGAGCCTCGCTCAACGATGATCGTGTTGGCGCGATCGATGGCCCATTGCGCAAACTCCTCGCGATTGTTGATGACCATCGTATACATGAGTGTGCTCCCGGCTTTACGCTTTGTTTGCCATGTTTCGCCTACGGTCGAGGCGCGCGATTTGTACTGCATTCGCACCTGTCTATCACCCCGGCACTTCTGTCTCACCGGCGTCGATCAGGCCGCTGCGTTTCGCGCGGTCGATGAGATTCTTGACGGAAGAGGGCGCCCACTTTGTGCCACCACGCGGCGTGCGTTCGTGCAATCGTTCTAACTGGTTGGCGATCTCGCGCAGTGTGAGCTCCGGATTGGACGAATGGATTCCGGCCACGAGCGTCATCAGTCGATGTTCTGGTGGCCGCGGCGGCGACTTTCGCAGAAGCGCCGCATCGGCCATGCCTTCCGAAACCATCCATTTGACCGCCCGCCGCAGCCGTTCCGACGTCCAGTCGAAACCGCGCTGTTTGAGAACCCGGGCAATGTCATCCCATGTATGATCCGGCCGCATCCGCTTCACGGTTGGAAGCCATTGTGAGGCCGCTGCCTGGAGGCGTTCGCCATACGCCGCTTGTTGCGCCAGTTTCATCTTCGAGAGCATCTCCGGTCGCCGCTCGCGGATACCCGGATTGCCAGGCAGGCGTCCTTTGGCCTTGGCTGCCGCAATTCCCGCTTTGGTACGTTCCGAGATCAACGCCCGTTCGAGTTGGGCCACGGCGCCAAGCACCTGCAGCGAGAACATGCCCTGGGGCGTGCTGGTATCGATCGGATCCCTCAATGATCGGAAATGCGCGCCCTTGGCGGTCAAATCTTCGATGACATCCAGAAGATGGCTCACGGAACGCGCAAGGCGGTCGAGCCGAACCACGACGAGCGTGTCGCCGGCGCCGATGTTCTGAACAAGCCGTGACAGGGCAGGGCGGGCGCGAGAGGCGCCGGATCCATGTTCCTCGACGATCATCTCACAGCCGGCCGACCGCAGCTCCATTTCCTGTGCCTGTGTCGCCTGCTCGTCCGTGGAGACGCGCGCATAGCCGATAAGCCGTCCCTGTGGTCGACGCGAGGTGCGATTTTGCGTGTCAGCAGCCATTTGCAGCGCCTGAGAGGTCATTGAGGGTCGGATTTACAAACATAGAAGATACGGATAACTGATCATTTGTAAACGTCTCTTGAGAACATTGGCAAGGTCACCACACTGCGAAAACCCCGAGAAACGGCCATTCTCGTCGATGTCAGCCCCCATTGACGGGCATCTGTTCAATTCCGTAGGCCTCAGCGTGCCACATCGTGCGCACGCGAAAAAACATTCCCCATATGACGGAAGGCAAACGTATGATAGCTTCGGTATGATGTTAATGGCTATTTAGTTTCAATGACTTACGAAATCGGGAAATTGCCTCTGGAGAGCCTTCTGTCGGCTATGGCCCGGGCTGTCGGTTTTACTTCCCGTTTTCAATTGAAGTGGTAAGCTGAAATTCCTAACCCTCCTGAACCGCTATTTGCTGCGGAAAACGGGGGAGGGGAGGGGACCTTACTACAAGCCGGATGCCTTGGTAAGGTTGACCCGAAACCGATCGCGCCTGCGCTGGTATTTGCGGGTCATCTCGGCGCTGGTGTGGCCAAGCTGCTTCTGGACATAGCGTTCATCGACCTCGGCGGACGACGCCAGGCCAGCCCTTAGCGAATGGCCTGCAAACAGCTTTCCGCGCTCGCCTTCCGGCAAATCGCCCCGCACACCGGCGGCCATTGCTGTGCGCTTGACGAGGCGGGCGACCTCCTGGTCGTTGAGCCGATCAGCGCCGACCGCCTTGCCTTGGCCAGTAACGCGCCGAAACAGGGGGCCGTGGGCGATGCGCGCGAACTTGAGCCAGGTCTCGAGTGCCACGGCCGGGCAGGTCGCGTCGGACGAACCGCGGCCGATCTCCACTTCTCGCCAGCCGGTCTTGCCGCGTAGCGTCACCAGCACGCCCTTGTCGAGGATTTCTATCCAGCCGCGGCCGTCTTCGGTCTGGTCGCGACCGCAGTCCAGGCCCACGACTTCGGAGCGCCGCAGGCCGCCGGCAAAGCCGAGCAGCAGCATGGCGCGGTCGCGCAGTCCGCGTAAGGTTCCGCGGTCAAGCGTTTCCAGCATGGCGATCAGATCTTCTGGCAGCAACGCCTCCTTCTGGCGGGGAGGGGCGGCGTGCTTGTTGCGAATACCGGCCATGACCGTGGCGATATGGCGGTCCTTCCTGTCGAGCGACTGCCCGCGCTGCGCATAGTTCCACGTCAGCGAAGAGAGCCGGCGTTCAATCGTCGATACCGAGTTCGCCCTTTTGTCACCGGTCGCAGCCCCTGAGGCGCAAGCGGTGATGTAAAGGCCGACAACCTGCGGATCCGGAGGGAGGATTTCGACGCCCTGCCGGCGGCACCAGCTCGAGAAGTGCTTCCAGTCGGAAGTGTAAGCGCGGCGGGTGTTGGTGGAGCTTGCCGCTTCGACATAATCGCGCGCACGACCGGCGAGCTCATCGAGATCTGCCGGCAGACGGGCGCGCGACACGACGGGAAGGGAAGGTGAGGGGGCTTCGCCCTGGCCGGCCGCATCTGCGTGAGGTTCCTCGTTGAACAGGGCACCCAGGTCGATATCGGGCAAATCATCCCCGGAATCCGATGGAGCGGTTTGATCGACAGCCGGGAACGCTTGCTGTGATCGAGCGGAGCGTCCATGAGCACGCTTTTCGGGGTTTTGATCGACGAGAGAGGCCATTTCTTCTATAAAAATCAAAACGAATGATAATGCAACATTATCAGTCGTTTTATATTATCGACAGGCGCGGCGGTTTATGCGCGAAATATTAGCCTTAAGCGCCGTATCATGGTAGCCAGAATCATGGTGAAATCCCCTCGAATCGCGCTGCCGTCACCGCCGTCCTTTGTGCCGCTGCCGGCCGTGCTGCGTCCCAAGACGGAGCCGGAAGGCCCGGCGGATGCCGGTTTTCTGGCTGGTTCGGCGCTGGCCTGGCTGCATCCGATAGCCTGCGACGAGCATCCGATCGGCAGCCTATGGCGGCAGCGCCTGGCGCTCGCCAATGCTGCGGCCTTGATGCCGCTCCTGGGGCGGGCCGAGGACGAGGCGGCCCTGCGCGATGCCGTGATGCTGACCCGACCCGGCGATGATCCGGGGCCGGCCGGGCAGGTTGTCCTGGCGTGGCGGCGGCTGGCCGAACGGCAGACCCAGCTCGTCGATGATTGGTGGCTGTCGGCGTCGGTCGTTTTGGGACTCAGCGTCGACGAGCCGATGGGCGATGTCTACGCGGTCGCGGAGCGTCTGGCGCGGGGCGAGGCCAACCCGATCGCCGCTGCCGCGGAAATCGCCGCGGTTTCGATGAAATTCCGCCCCGACGCCGAACTGCTGGCGCTGTGGCTGGCCGATGCCATGCTGGCGGCCCGGCTGAAATGGCCGCGTCCGGTGCCGCTTCTTGCTCTCGAGATCAGGCGAAAGGATCTGCGCGCCGCGCCCGAGCACCTTGACGACAGTGGCCGCTGGCTGGCGACCTGTGCCGTGGCTTACGCCCGCGCCGCGGCGCGCGCCTCGGATCTGCATGCCGATCTGTGCCGGCGCGCGGGGCGTCTCGTGGCCGCCGCGCCGAAGATGCGGGCGAAACATGCTGACGAGGTGATGTTGATCCTGATGATGGAGGACGCCCAGACGGCTCGCTCGGCGACCGATGCGATGAGCGAGCGCGCCGCGCGCCGGTTGTTCGAGCGTCTCGAGGGGTTCGGCGCCGTGCGGGAACTCACCGGGCGGTCGACATTCCGGCTCTACGGATTGTGAGCGCCATGGCGGAGAATTCGGCAAGACGGCGGAGAGGAAGGCAGGGAGGCAATGGCCGACAGGACGGCGGTCGTCCAAATGACCATTTGTTCGACCGCGAACTCGATCATCTGCCCGCGGAGGTGCGCTGGCGCGAATGGATGAACCGCGTCGAGGCGGTTATTTTTGCAGCAAGCGACCCGGTAAGCCGTGAGACACTGGCGCGCATCGTCGGCAAGAGCTGCAGTATCGATCTCCTCATCGATGACATCCGCGAGGAACTGCGTGGCCGTCCCTACGATCTGGTTGCCGTCGCCGGTGGTTGGAAGCACCTGACGCGCCAGGCCTATGGCGACGCGATCCGCACTGCGATCGGCGCCAAAGAGACTATGATCGATCTCAGCCAATCCGAGATGCTGGTGTTGATGTGCATCGCCTATTTCCAACCCATCACGCGTGCGGAATTGTCGGCGTTCTTCGGCAAGGAGATCAGCCGCGATCTGATCGGCAAGCTACGCGGTTTCGACATGATCGCGTCCGGGCCGCGCAGCCCGACGCCTGGCGCGCCCTACACCTACGTGACGACGTCTGGATTCCTCACGGAGTTCGGTCTGAACACGTTGCGGGACCTGCCCGACTGCGAGGCGCTGGAAGATGCAGGGCTGTTGTCGAGAGAAAAATTGCTGGCCGGCGAGATCCTGCCGGAACTTGCGGGCGCGGACGATAACGACGCGGAGGTCGCCGGCGAGGACTAGATGAGCGATGTCACCGCCGGCGGCGATCGCGGGCTTGTTTGTCCCGACGCTTGGATCCGTGGTTTGGAAATGGGCACACCGCCGACCACGCGCGAATAGGCGGCAAGCAAATCGGCGAGCCCGGCACTGGGTCGGGTTGAGCAAACCGGTTTCGGCGTCGAGTGGCTTCTTTCCAGCAAGCCAACGAGGTTCGCTATCATTCGATCGTGGTCGCCGGCCGCAGCGATCAAGGCACGCCGACACGCAATCACGCGATCTGCACCGTCTACCAGCCAGTCAATTGGCAGCGCCGAGAGTGCCTCGAAGCAGCGAATACGCGCGCTTGTCGACAAGCTTGTGATCGATACCGCCAGTCCGGAGCTCGTGGCCGCGGGAGCCCGACGGATTCGCGAGATGAGGTCGCTGGTCTCCGCCAAACGCTTGGCCGATTAAACCTTGAGGATGTCTCGGATCACACGTTCCAGCCTGCGTGCATCCGACTTGACCGAGACTCTCGGGGCGGCGCGCAGGTCGTAGCCGCATGATGCGCAGAAATGCTGCGGGACAAGATCTTCCTGACGGTAGGAACTGATTGCGGTGCGGCAGGCCGGGCAGCCGCTCCTGCAGGCTACAGTCGAGATACGGACGGGCTTGGCCCAGTCGGCCCGAAGCTGCGATTTTGGCCAAGTTGAAGAACGGACAGGGAACGCCTCGGTTAAATAGAGTCTGAGCGCACATCCTGGTCTGCCAATGCACGGTAGACGGTCATTCTGGAAACCTTCAGTTGGCGAGCAACCTCAGCTTTGCTTGCACCGTCGGCAACGCGGCGCCGAATCTCGTCATCATCGACGTTTTTCTTCCGGCCTCTGTAGATGCCTTCGACCTTGGCGGCTTCGATCCCGGCGCGCTGACGGTCCTTGATGAACTTCAGTTCCATGTCGGCGACCATGCCGAGGATGGTGATCACCATCCTTCCCATGTCACCGGCCGTCGTGACTTCCGGCTCAAGCACCCGTAACGAGGCGCCTTTCTCTTCGAGTTCATGGACCAGGTTCAGAACATCGCGTGTGGAGCGACCGAGCCGGTCAAGGCGCAAGACGACAAGCTCGTCGCCGGCACGCAGGAACTGCATGATCGTCTCAAGCTCAGTGCGCCCGGTTCGCGATGCGCCCGATCCTGTTTCCGAACGAACGATTTCACAGCCCGCTGCCTTCATCCGGGCGATCTGGATGTCGAGATCCTGATCCGTGGTGCTGACGCGGGCATAGCCGACGCGGCTCATAGGCAAATCCGTCACATTAGGGTTACCTCACCCCTGTATCGTCACATTGTCGGCAAATCCACCCTTTTGTGACATGTCGCATATGTAACTTTCGATAGTCACGCTGAGGTATACCCAAATGTGATGATCGGGATTGCCTCGGTCATGCCGCCAGCCGCCCAAAATCGATCCGGCTATTCAGGTCGAGGTCGAAACGACCATACGGATTGACGTGACTGTAAATCAGCGGCGTGAGGCCGCGATAATCCTCCGGCGTCATCCGGCCAGCCCATTTCGGTTCCACCAGTACGGTCTGAAGCATGCGGGTGTTCACGTAGACGAGCGACGCCTGCAGCAAATGCAGCGCAAGGGCGGAGACCTCCTGCTCATCGACCCGGTTGGTGGCGATCTCGCCGCCCTTGCCGAAGAACACGAACCCGTTGGCGCTGTTCCAGTTCTCCACGACATTCAGCCCCTCGTGGATTTCACGGCGGAACGTCTCCTGACGAAGATACCGGCACAGGAAGATTGTCTTGACCGCGCGACCGAGTTCGCTCAGCGCCTTGTAGGTCGGGTGCATTACCTCGGCCCTTGCAAACCGGCGCAGGATCGCCTCCGGGTCCGCTGTTCTCGTCTGCATGGCGGCCGCATATTTGACCATCTCATCATATTGCTGCTCGATCTCCTCCCAGTTGATCGCGCCGGAAAGGATCGGCAGGAGATTTGGTAGCCTCGCACGCATCGCCGTGTCCGGGATCGCCAGCTTTTGGCGGGCAATCGCTTTCAGGCGCGGGGCGAGTTCGAACCCGAGAAGACGGCAAAACGCGAAGCCGACCGCGCTCTGACCATGGCTGTCGACATACTGGCGCTGGATTTCCATGTCGGTGCAATGGCGAAGAACGCCTTCGATCATGGAAGCGACTTCCGAAGACGAGCACCGCTTGAGCTGCGAGTAAACGCAGGTTGCGCGTTTCTCGACGTGCCAGTAGATCATGACGCCGCGCCCACCATAGCGGGCATGCCATTCCGTCATGAGATTGCGGTCCCACGCGCCGAACTTCGTGGAATCGGACGCGCAGGCCGTGCCCGCGTCACCCCAGACGGCTGCGTTGCGGATCGCCAGAGTCGCGTTCGCAACCCGCGCGCAGGCCTCTCTCAGTGCCGGTGCATGGATGAAGCGACGATGAACATGCAGCAATTCCTCGTAGCTCACATCGGGTGTCGCGCCCGCAACCCGTTTGATCCCGGCATTCGTGCCGAGCGCATAGAGGCACAACAAAAGCCGTCGATCCAGCGTCTCTTTCGATAGGGAAACCCTCGACGCCGACGTTTCGAAAGCATCCAGAAGGCCAGTGTCGAGTGCAGCCTCCTTCAGCACATCGAGCAGTCCGGTCATCGGCCAGCGCCCGCCGATTTCGCCTTTGATCGCATCGAGGCCTTTCGGCTCGGGTGCAGGCTTGAACGGTGTGATCGAGATACGGTTTTCGCCGCGCCACAGCAGCCGGACCTTGTCATTGTCCGGAATATTGGCGTTGAGAAGCAACAGTTCCTGCTCAAGCTCTGAACGGATGGCAGACGTAAACGTTCTCGCGTCGGGTGTCAGGTTGAGGCCGGAATAGTAGGCGGCACGCCGGATTTCGAAGTCTTTTGGAAGATCGTCGTCAGGGTTCCGGTAACGGTCCGCGCCAACGACCCAGATTTCCTTGGAGCGAATGCGGTCGCGCAACTGGGTGAGAACACAAAGCTCGTAGCTGATCCGGTTCACACGTCCATCGCCATCGATGACGGAACTGCGCCACCTGGCGGGAATAACCTCATCAATCGGAATGTCCTGCACCGGCACGAACCGGCAGCCGTCATCCATCTTGCTCCGAATCCAGTCGAGCGCCGCAAGTACCGGGCGCCACACCGTGTTGTTCGACCGGAATTCCAGAACCGAAAGCAAGTCGGGCAGCATGCGCCGGTAATGATTGGCCCAGGAAGAGCGCATCACCTTATATATACGCCGATCGAGCGCCCCTTTCGCCTGGCTCTCCTTGACGATCGCCGCCAGCTTGTCCTTGCCGACGATCGGGAAAATCACATCGCAGACGCGCCCAGACGGTTCTTCGATCGAAGCGCTGGCGATCTCGACCAGCAGCCGTTCCTTTCCGTAGACCCGTTCGATGTCCTTTGCGATATCGCCCACGACCTTGCGTTTCGAACGTGTGCCTATCTTGTGAACCGTCTCGATCAGAAGATCGACCATCGCATCCGTCAGCTGCGCCTCGCGGGACAGGAGATAAATCGCATACAGCCCGATCTGCCGGGCAGGCGCATGCCGGCGCATCTCCGAAGCCTTTTCGCCGCAAACCCGACGAACAACCTGCTCTACCCAAGCCTTGCCGGTCGCCGAGAGAAGATCCTGCGGTAGATCGAGTTTCTGAATGAAGGCGAGTTTCGCCGTCATGCTGAGGATGTTGTCGAGCGATGCCTGCCCTGCATCCCCTTTCATCGTATTGAACCCGGTCTGGCCGTCCGGATCGGCGATTGAAGCCTCCAGCAATGCGACCGTGCTTGCCGAAAGCCGGTCGTACACGCCGCTCAACCAGCTATCCAGATGGTGCTGCCGTTGCGACCGCACCAGGCGTTCCAGTTCCTTGCGCGAAGGTCCGTAAATACGCCGGTCCCGGCACCACAGGAAAACATGCTCGAGCATGGCGCTGACCGACTGCCCGCTCGGGCACAGTTCACCAGCGATCCAAGACGTCAGTTGCTCTCGATCTACCTGCTTCAGACGCCGAAAGCCAAGGTGCTGCAAAATCTCCGCGTAATGCCGGCGGGCGGTGCGGCCGACGAAATCATAGTGGTTCACAGCTTCAACATCGAGGCCGAGCTGCTCGGCCAGATACAAAACACCATCGGCCGGGATCGCCGCATGGTCCTGCACAAAGAAGCCGTGCGCGGCGAAGAATTTAAGCTGAACCGCCAATCCCAGCCGCGCCAGCTCCGGTTTGCCGTTCACAAAATCAATGTCGGAAAAGCTCAGGCTCCAGCGCCCAATCAGATCTCCACTCGAAAGACCAAGACTCATAACTCCACTCCCTTTACCGGAGCGTCATTCCCCGCCAAGTCAGCCGTCAACCACAACCGCCGCGTTCCCACAACGTTCTTCAACTTGGCCAAAATCGCAGCTTCGGGCCGACTGGGCCAAGATGCAGGTTCTGGATCTGGCCCGTTGCGAATGGATCGAGCGCAGGGAGAACGTCATCGCGCTCGGCCCCAGCGGCACGGGCAAGACCCACGTCGCGCTCGGCCTCGGTTTGGCGGCCTGCCAGAGGGGCCTCTCCGTCGGCTTCACGACGGCGGCCGCACTGGTCAGCGAGATGATGGAGGCACGCGACGAGCGGCGTCTGCTGCGGTTCCAGAAGCAGATGGCTGCCTGCAACCTCCTGATCATCGACGAGTTGGGCTTCGTGCCGCTCTCCAAAACCGGAGCGGAATTGCTGTTCGAACTGATCTCGCAACGCTACGAACGCGGAGCGACCATGATCACCAGCAATCTTCCCTTTGACGAATGGACGGAAACATTCGGGTCCGAGCGTCTGACCGGCGCTCTGCTCGACCGCATTACCCATCACGTTAATATCCTGGAGATGAATGGCGAAAGCTACCGTCTCGCTCAAAGCCGCGCGCGAACGGCGGGCTGAAACCCCTCACAAAACGCCGACCCGCCAGCGGAAAACTCTGGTCGGGCTACGCCCTCCCGGCGTTCCCCGCTGGCGGCCTTAAGTGGCCTAGTTTTGCGCCGCCCAGTGGCCGACTTTTGCTCCGCCGTTGACATCCTGTCCAGGGTCTCTGGGCAGACCGCTTTGTGCACCGGCCATGTGATCCAGATCTGGGTACGGCGTCAAGCGGCGCGAAAACTGTTCGGCGAGCAGCTCCGAAGACCACAACTTATGAGTGGTGAATCACTGGATTGGGTGAGGAGCGGAGTAGTGTTGCAATGTAATCCGCCGCTTCGGCATCTACACTTGAGGATAGAAAGTGAATAGCCACATGCAATGGGTATTTGTGCGAGCGATATTTGTCTCCGCGATCTGCGGTAGGATGTGATGAATTTACCCCGTCTTGGCTGTAAAAGGGAGCTTACACTATCAGTCCGACGCCGAGGTGACGGTCAAGAACATGCGGATTGGCCAAGATCTCCCCGGACGTTCCGGTATGGACGATTTCGCCGTTGTCGACGATGATTGCCCTGTCGGCGAAATCGAGCGCCAGTTGAGCATGCTGCTCGACCAGAATGATCGTCTGTTTCTTCTCTGTCGCCAGTCTTTCGAATACGCCCATGAGCGCCTCGCAGATGATCGGCGCGAGGCCTTCCAGCGGTTCGTCCAGCATCAGCAGGCGTGGCCTGCCGAGCAATGTCCGCGCGATCGACAGCATCTGCTGCTCGCCGCCGGACAGTTGACCGCCGCCGTTGCCGCGGCGTTCCTTCAGGCGCGGAAACAGTTCGTAGGCCTCTTCCAGCGTCGCGTCGCCGCGCAGGCCGGAAATCAGGTTTTCCTCGACGTTGAGCGACGGGAAGATATCGCGGGTCTGCGGCACGAGCCCGAGGCCGCGTGTCGCGCGCTGATGCGTCGGCAAGGCGCCGATGGGCTTGCCCTCGAAACGGATTTCACCCTGGTGCATTCGCGTGAAGCCCATGATGGTGGAGAGCGTGGTGGTCTTTCCGACGCCGTTGCGTCCGATGATCGCAAGGCGCTCGCCATTGCGCACGTCGAACGACATATTGTTGAGGACGTGGGTTTCTCCGTAGCCGGCGGTCACCGAGGTCAGTTCGAGGATGCACTCACTCATGATGCGCTCCCAGGTAAAGGTCGCGAACGGTCTGATTCGACGCGATCTCGGAAGGCGAGCCCTCCATCAGGATCTCCCCGTTGACCAGCACGACGATCGAACGCGCGATCTTGAAGACGAGGTTCATGTCATGCTCGATGACCAGCACTGCCAGGTCGTCGGGCAGGCGGTCGATCGCCTCCGAAATCAGGTGGTTGTCGCTTGCCGGAACGCCGGCCGCAGGTTCGTCCAGAATGAGAATGCGCGGCTTGAGGGCAAGGGTCAGCGCCATTTCGGCGAGCCGTTGCTGGCCGTAGGCCAGTTCCTTGATCGTTGTGTCGGCCAGTCTCGCGAGTTTGAATTTCTCAAGCAGATCGTCGATCTCGCCCTCGACATCGCCAAACGAATTCGCGGGCACTAGGAAGCGCGTTGCGAGGCCCTTGCGCTCCAGGATCGGAAGCCGCAGGTTTTCGCGCAGCGTCATCCTGCGAAACAGCGTCGTGATCTGGAAGGTCTTGGCGATTCCCGCCTTCACCCGGGCAGCTTCGCTCAATCCGCCGAGGTCCTTCCCGTCGAGCAGGATTTCGCCGGAACTCGGCCTGAGAACGCCGGTCAGCAGATTGGCGAAGGTTGTCTTGCCGGCGCCGTTCGGGCCGATGAGCGCCTTGCGGTCGCCAGGAACCAGGTCCAGGCTGATATCCTTGGAAACGACGATGCCGCCGAAACGCTTGTTGAGCTGACGTACTTGCAGGCCTGTTTTCATTTGGGCCTCCTGACAAATCGCGCCAAGTTGCCGGGAACGCCGAGCAGGCCGGACGGGACGAAAAACACGACCAGAATGACCATGCCGCCAATGATGAACAGCCAGTTGAAAGGATCGACCGAAGCGGCGACGTGATGCACTGTCATGAACATGACGGTGCCGACAAGCGCGCCGTACAGTCGGCCTGCGCCTCCCAGGATCAGCATGATCACCGCCTCGGCGGACAGCGAAAAGCCGTAGACCTCCAGGCTGACCAGTTCGGTCACCTGCGCGGAGAGCGCCCCGGCGACGCCAGCGATCGCGCCGGAAATCGTGTATATCGTTACGAGCCGCCAGTAGACGGGCGTGCCGATCGCCCGCATGCGCGGCACGCTTTCATGGATCCCCCGCGACGAAAGCCCGAAGGGCGAGGCGACGAGGATACGCAGCGCGGCAAGCAGGATCAACAGCACGGCGACCGCGTACCAGAAGCCGGTCTGTCCGACGAAATCGAACTCGAACAGGCCAAGCACGGGTTCCATGCGAATGCCCGACAGTCCGTCGGCTCCGCCGGTCACAGGTCGCGCCTTGTTGGCGATTTCGAAGCAGATCTGGGCGAATGCTATCGACAGCATGAGCAGCGTCAGGCCGCGGGCGCGCATCAGCAGCAGCCCGGAAATGAAGGCGGTCAACGCGCCGCCCACCGCCCCGATCAACAGTCCGGCCACCGGGGCGCCGGAGACATGGACGGCGAACAGGCCGGCAGCATAGGCGCCGGTTCCGTACAGCGCTGCGTGGCCGAGCGTCGCGATCCCGGCATAACCGAGCACGAGATCGAGCGACAGGACGAAGATCATCATGATGACAATCCGCGTCAGGAAACCGAGATTGTAGGGGAAGAGCAGGAAGGCCGCATAGGCCAGGGCGATCAGCACGGCGTTTCGGATGGCGAAGCGCATCCAGTGGCGGCCCGGCGATCCTGCCCGGGTGTGCGAAAGGGTACGGGCAGACATCTAGAGTTTCCCCAACAGGCCGTTCGGCCGCACGGCCAAGACCAGCATCATCACTAGGAAGAAGAAGATCGTGCCAAAATCGGGAACAAGATAGCGCGCCGCGGTATCGACGATGCCGAGACCGATCGCGGCCAGGAAGGAGCCCGTGATGGAGCCCATGCCGCCGACTGAAACAACGATGAGAAACAGGATCATGTAGCGCACCGGATAATAGGCCTCGATCGGAAGAAGCTCGGCGCCTAGAATCCCGCCGAGCGCAGCCAGCCCCGCGCCAAGCGCGAAAGTGATGGCGAACAACCGCGTTGTGTCGATGCCGAGGGCCGCGGCCATGCCGCGATTGTCGACCGCAGACCGTAGCCGGATGCCGAATGTCGTACGTTCGAGCATGACATAAAGGGCCGCGACGACGATACAGCCGGCGACGATCACGAGCAGGCGGTGCATCGGAAGTATGCGGAAGCCGAGATCGATGGATTCGCGCAGCCAGCCGTGAAGCGGGATGGCGAGGATTGTCGAACCCTGCCAGAGATTGACCGAGGCGATCATGATGAAGGCGATGCCGATGGTCGCCAGAACCTGCTGCAGTTCGCCGAATCCGTAAATACGACGGTAAAGAAATCGCTCCATCGGGATGGCGATCGCGACGACGGCCGCGAGGGCCACAATCATGGCGGGTACGAAGCTCAGAGCAAGATCGGACATCAGCCAGTGCGTGAACGCGCCGCCAAGCAGGGCGAATCCGCCATGAGCGAGGTTGATGACCCGCATCAGACCCATCGTGACCGACAGGCCAATCGAGATCATGAAGAGGATCATGCCGTAGGCTACGCCGTCCAGAAGGATGCTGAACAATATTGACATGGTCGTCGGGAGGCCTTTTGCGGGTTGGGGCAGGAATAACCGGCAGCCGGCGATAGTCCGCCGGCTGCTGGTATTTTTTAGGCGAAGTTACTGCTGCAATCCGAGGTCGGGAACCATTTCGATGGTCTCGAACTCCTTGTTGATCAGCTTTCCTTGCTCGTTCTTGGCCACCCGGCGCAGATAGACGTTCTGCGTGATGTTGCGGGTTTCCGGATCGATGCTGACCGGGCCGCGCGGGCTTTCCCACGACATGCCTTTGGCCACTTCCATCGCGGCCTCTCCATCCGAACCGGCGATTTCTACCATCTTGTAGATCAGGTGGACGCCGTCATAGGCGCCGACGGAGCCGTTATTGGTGACCGAACCCGGATGCAGTTCCTCGAGCTTCGCCGTAAACGCCTTATTGAGAGGCGAGTCGTGGGCGGCCGAATAATGGTATGCAGTCGTCAGGCCGATGGCGGAGTCGCCGAGCGCATCAAGGGTTGTTTCGTCGGTTTCACCGGTGCCGAGAAAGGTGATGCCGGCATCCTTCAACGCATTCTCGTTATAGGCCTTCACGAAGGCGAATGTGGGCGGGCCGGCAGGGAGAAAGCCGAATATCGCGTTCGGTCCCTGGTTCTTGATGCGCTGCATGAAGGGAGCGAAGTCGGTGGTCTGGATCGGCATGCGGATGGAATCCAGAACCTCGCCGCCTTTCTTTTTGAATGCGGTTTTGAAGGCGTTCTCCGCATCGATGCCCGGACCGTAGTCCGTGACCGCAGTCACCACCGATTTGATGCCCTGGTCCCAGGCCCATTCGGCCAGCGGCACGGTGACCTGCCAAAGGGTTTGGCCGGTGCGAAGGAAATAGTCGGATTTGGTGGTGATGATGGACGTTGCGGCGTTGAAGATCACCGTAGGAGTCTTTGTCTTGTCGATCAGCGGTGCAACAGCGAGCGCGTTCGGGGTGAACACGAAGCCTCCGAGGTAATCGACCTTGTCGCGCACCAGGAGTTCCTGGGTCAGCGACTTGGCCGCGTCCGGGTTGGGGCCGCCGGAGTCCTTGTAGATGAACTCGATTGTGTGATCGCCGGCCTTGGTGCCGTTTTGCGCCACATAGACGTCAATCGCTTCCTGGAACTGTTTGCCCCAGATCGCGAACGGTCCGGAAAACGGTGCGATAATGCCGACCTTAATTGTGTCGGCGGCGGATGCGCCGCAAAGCGCGAGGGTCAAGGCGCACGCAGCGCCAAGGGTTCGGGTCAGTCGGTTCATGGGTTTCCTCCCTGTTTAACCTCTGGCAAAGCCGAAGAAATCGTCTTTGTTTTTTGAATGCCGGAGCGTCTGGTTCCGGTATCTTTCTCCCTTTTGGCGAATTTGCTCGGATTTGCTTCTTCTCCTCCCGGAAACCTCAGGGGCTTGCCAGGAGGGATCTCACTTGGTCGGTGATCTCCTCGAGCGAATTGCCAGCGGCGAGCACGTAGCGGTCCGGTCTGGCGACCATGATCCGTGCATTTCGCCGGTCCATCCACTTTTCGAGCGCATTGTCGGCGGTCGGCAATTCAGCAAGCGTCGCGACTTTTGCGCCGATTTTCTTCCACCACTCGGCGGAAGCTGTCAGATCGCTGTCCTCGCGGGCGAGGACCAGGAAATGCTGTCCGACGAGGTCGTCGAGCGGTATGCCGTCGATCGGCGGGCTGATCATGAACATGCCGCCACCGGACAGTACGAGCGGACCCGGCACGAGTTCACCCAGTTTGAAGGTTACTCGTTTGTCGGGGGCGGCGCCGCTTTCCAGCATTTTGCGGTCGCGCTCGCGGGCAATGTCCGGATCGAGAACGCAGAGCATCTTTCCCAGTTCGATCGATGTCGTAATGACGTTGGTCACGTGGGGATCGCGCTCGATCTGATAGGTGTCGAGAAGCTCGAACGGCGCGCCGTATCGCAGGACGTGATCCAGTTTCCATGCAAGGTTGGTCACGTCGCGCACGCCGGAACACAAGCCTTGACCGAGGAAGGGCGGGGTCAGATGGGCAGCATCGCCGGCCACCATGATGCGGCCCTTGCGCCAGGAATCGGCGCTGGCGCCGCGGAATGTGTAGACGACAGATCTCTCTATCCTGTGGATGTCCGTCGGTTGAAGCCAAGGCGAGATCATCCGTTCGGCGGCTTCTTTCGTCGTCACCTGCTCGGGCGTCTCTCCCGGCAGGAGCATGAATTCGAACCGGAAACGCATGCCCGGCAGCTCGATGGCGGCGTAGGGTCTGGCCGGGTCGGCGCCGAATACCGTGTTGTCGGGGAGCGTGTCGACCCGATCCTTCAGGATGAGATCGATTACGACCCATGATTCCGTGAAACCGAAATCGTTCAGCCGGATATCGCCAAGCGCGCGCACGGCGCTTTGTGCGCCATCGCAACCGACCACGAAGCGCGCGCGCTCCTGCCGCGTTTCGGATCCGGACCGGATGTGGAGAGTGATGCCGTCGTCCGTTTCCAGTCCGACAAGTTCGCTGGAATTGCGCATCTCGACCGAAGGCATCTTTTCCACACAGGCTCGCAGGGTCCGGTCGAGCGAGGGCTGATGAAAGTGGACGCTGGCAGGCAGACCGGACGGCGTCAACTTCTGGGCGCGGATCTCGGCCAGCAATTGCCCGTTACCATCGAGCAGGCGCATGCCCGTATTCGGGATCGTCTCCCCAAACGCTTCGTCCAGGCAGCCGAGCTCTTCCAGTGTCCTGAGTATCGTGTGGTCAAGGTGCCCGGCACGGGGCAACTGATAGATACCTTTCTCGCGATCGACGCCCAGAACGCGCAGTCCGCGTTTGCCAAGCAAACCGGCAAGAGTCGTGCCTACCGGTCCAAGTCCGACTACCGCGACATCCCATTCTTCTGCCGGGTTATTCCCGCGGTTCGAAGCTGACGAATTCATCAAAAAATACCTTGGAATTAATTCGATTGACTAGTCGATAGAAACACAATACCCCTGACCTTGCAAGATGGCCAGTGGAGCGACCTATCGCTTTCGAAAGCGCCGATGGTTCTGGAGGGCCATGCTTGCCTGAGGATGCGCAGCCGCGGAAGCCGCGGCAGAATTGATACGGGAGGAACCGTGAAAATCAGAGGTGAAAACCCCGTATGCATTGCGGGCGCCGGCATGACCGCCTTTGGGCGGCATGAGGACCGGAGCCTCCGCAACTTGTTCGCCGAAGCGACCTCGACCGCATTGGCGCATGCCGGTATCGGCGCTGGCGAGATCGGCATGGTGGTGGCGGCCAACTCGATGGCGGGAATGCTGCAGAGTCAGGAATCGGTGCGCGGACAGGTGATGCTCGCCGGCACGCAATTTGCGGGAGTTCCTGTCGTCAATGTCGAAAACGCCTGCGCGAGTTCGTCTTCGGCGCTGCAAGTCGCCTCGTGGGCGCTGCTCGCAGATCGCGTAGACTGGATTCTGGTCGTCGGCTACGAAAAGCTGTTCAATCCCGACAAGGCCTTGACGTTCAGCGCGCTGGCTTCGGCCAGCGACGTTCCGGAGGACAAGAGGGTCGGGTCGATCTTCATGGATTTCTACGCGTCGCGCGCCCGTCATCACATGGATGCCTACGGAACGACGGTCGAGCAGATGGCCGCGGTTTCGGCGAAGAACCGACGACATGGCGCACTCAATCCGCAGGCCCAGTTCAGGGACGAGGTTTCGGTGGAAGATGTGCTGCAAAGCCGCGTGGTCGCCGATCCGTTGACCTTGCTCATGTGTTCTCCGATCAGTGACGGCGCTTCGGCAGTCGTCCTGACCAGAGGGGACAGATTGGCGGTTAACGCTCCGGTCGTTGCGGTGAAGGGGCTGGGTCTGAACAGCGGCGACAATACCGGCCCGGAATTCAAGACCATCAGACGAACCGCGTGGCAGGCCTACGCCCAAGCGGGCATCGAGCCGACCGATATCGATATCGCGGAGGTTCATGATGCGACAGCAATTGCTGAAATCGAAGCATGTGAGGCGCTTGGCTTCTGCGAGCGCGGCGAAGGTGGCGGGCTGGCCGAGTCCGGCGTGACCACGCTTGGCGGCAGCCTACCCGTTAACGCGAGCGGCGGATTGTGCAGCCGCGGGCATCCGGTGGCGGCGACGGGCATCGCGCAGATTTGCGAGTTGACTTGGCAGCTGCGGGGAGAGTGCGGCGAACGGCAGGTCAACAACGCTGCGATTGGCGTAGCGGAAAATCACGGCGGACTTGTCGGAGACGACGTGGCCGTCGCGGCAGTGACAGTTCTGGAGAGGATTCAATGATGACTGCTGTCGTGCCGGCGGGACATGCCGGTAAGGTCGCGCTGGTGACGGGCGCAGCGAGAGGTATCGGTTATGCGATCGCCCGTATTCTGGCTCATGACGGGGCCGATGTGGCGCTGCTCGACATGGCGGAAAACGTCGTGGAATCGGCTGCTGCTATCAGCGAGGAGACCGGACGCGCCTGTGTCGGCGTCGTTGCGGACGTGACTGCGAACGAGAAGGTTGAAAATGCTTTCGCGGCGGTGGAAAAACAGTTGGGCAAGGTCTCTATCCTCGTCAATAACGCCGCGATTACCAACAATGTCGATAGAATCTTCAAGATGGCTCCCGATCGGTTTTCGCACGATCTGGACGTCAATCTGACCGGCACGTTCCGCTGTATGCAAAGGGCGCTTCCGAATATGATGGAAGCGGGCTGGGGGCGAATGGTCAACATCTCTTCCGGCGCTGCGGAACTGGGCAGTTTCGGCCAGGCCGGTTACTCGGCCTCGAAGGCCGGCATCCTCGGGCTGACCCGAAGCGCCGCGCTGGAATATGCCCGTGGCGGCATCACCTGCAACGCAGTGCTGCCGGGTCTCATCGATGCGCCGGCTGCGGCTTCCATCCGCGACGATATGCGCGAGCGGATCGTCCAGCTTATCCCGACCCGCCGCCTCGGTACGCCGGAAGAAGTCGCCTACGCGGTTTCCTGGCTGGCCTCGGAAAGGGCGTCCTACGTGAACGGCGCAAGCCTGTTCGTATCTTCCGGCCAGGAACTGTTCGTTTTCTAGAATGGCGGCAATGGGTTTGAATTGCAGGGACATCGCGTGCGAGGGCGGCATCGTCCGTGTCGTCACGCTTGACGACACGGAGCGCCGGAACGCGTTGACGCCGGAGCGGGTGGCGGAACTCGATCGTATCGTTGCCGAGGTGAACGAGCGGGCCGAGATCGGCGCCCTTGTCCTGACGCATAAAGGCAACGTCTTTTGCGCCGGGACGGATGTCGAGCATCTGTCGGGCATCCTCGGAGACGCGAACGAAACGCGTCTGTTTCTCGGTTCGCTGGTCGGCTTCTTTACGGCGCTGGAGCGCTGCGAGAAGATGACCGTCGCGGCAATCGAAGGAGCGGCCGTCGGCGGCGGCTTCGAAATGGCGCTGGCCTGCGACCTGCGCATCATGGGAGCCGGCGCCTGGATCCGGTTGCCGGAAATCCTGCTGGGAACGATCCCGGGCGGTGGCGGGGTGCAGCGACTGACGCGCTTTGTCGGGCGCGGCGAGGCGAGCGCGATGGTCCTGCTGGGCGAGAAACTCGACGTGAGCCGCTGCGTGACGCTCGGGCTTGCGCGCCAGGCGCCTGCCGGAAAAGCCCTTGAAACGGCAATCGAACTCGGCAAGCTGGCAGCAGCCCGGTCGCGTGCGGCTGTTGCGGAAGCCAAGGAACTGATCCGCACAGCCGATGAACAGCCATTGGAAATCCTCGACGACATGGCAGTCGAGGCGATGGTCAGAACGCTTTTCGGTCCGGAGGGCAGGGAGGGGATCCGGGCAATGCGGGAACGCAATTCTCCCGATTTCGCATCAGCGCGGAGGATTGCCGATGCTTAGCTCATCCCGGCCGAAAGGTCTTCACGAGGCGAAACATTTCGCTCCGACCACGCTTACGATGAGCCGTGACGAACTCGATGTGCGCCATCTGCGCAAGATAAGGAAGCTGATCCGTTACGCCTACGATCACAGTCCGCTGCACAAGCGCATATACGATGCCGCCCGCATGAAGCCGGAAGACGTGCGTACGTGGGACGATTTCTACAATCACGTCCCGTTCACCGACAAACAGGATTACGTCGAGGATCAGGACCGTTTCGGGCTGGCCGCCGAGGCGCAGGGGCCAGACCTGATTTCCGCTTATTTTCACACCACCGGCACGACCGGAAAGTTCCTGCACGAGCATTACTCGGAATATGACTCCATCAAGATGGGCAGCATCTACGGATATGCCTGGTGGGATTGCGGCGTGCGCGCCGGGGACAGCATCTTCATCAACCACAATTTCGGCTTCTGGCTCGGGCTCTGGCACATGTATTGGGCGGCACGGTTCTTCGGGCTGACCATCTTTTCCGCCGGCGGCATGACCACCGATCAGCGGCTGGATGCGATCCTCGCCCGCCGCCCGACGATGATCGCCGGTACGCCGACCTATCTGCTCCGGCTAGCGCAACGTGCCGAAGAGCGCGGTATCGATCTGCGCGAAAGCTCGGTGAAGTTCCTGACGGCCGGCGGAGAGCCTGGCCTGAGCGTGCCGGTGACGCGCAAGGCGCTCGAAGACGCCTGGGGCGCGGTTGGGATCGACGCCTACGGCCTGAGCGAAGTCGGCGTCGCCCACCTCGAATGCGGCGCTCATGCCGGCGGCGTGCATGTCATGGAGGACGCGTTCCATTCGTTTTCCGCCGACACGGAAACCGGCAGGCCGGTGCCCGATGGAGAGATCGGTGAAAACATCATCACGGCTTACAGCCATCTCGCCCAACCCTTCATCAAGTACCGCACGCATGACCTTGTCCGCCGGCACAGCTGCGGCAATCACGGCTGCGGCTGGAACTGGGCGTTCCTGGAAGGTGGCGTCCTCGGGCGCACCGACTTCATGGTCGTGATCAAGGGGGTCAATGTCTATCCGTCCGCCGTCGAGAACCTTATCGGCGAGGTCGGTCCCCTGACCAATCACTACGAGTTGCACATCACGCAGCACGACAACATGGACCGCATGCTGGTGCGGGTGGAGGCGGCGCGCCATACGCCGGAGGAGCAATTCGCCCCGCTGGCCGACGAGTTGCTCCGTGTCATCCGCGAGAGGCTTGGGGTCGCCCTTGAGACGGAAATCATTCCGTTCGAGACGCTGGAACGTTTCGAGCTGAAAACGCGGCGAATTTTCGATCATCGCAAGTCCCGCATCTGACGCGGCCTTGGTAGCGAAACAATAGGACGACAGGAGACTTACATGCGCGTTCAAATCAGCGGTTCCGGACCGGCGGTTGTGTTCATCCACGGATGGGCGTCGAGCGGTCGCGTCATGCAAGGCATGGCAATGGAACTGGAAGCCAATCACGAAACGCATGTGCTGGATCTTCCCGGGCATGGCGATGCGATCGTCGGCCGTACCGATTTCGCGCTGGCTGACCTGATGCAGCCTGTGATCGACTATGTCGGCAAGATGGTCGAGCCGCCCGCGCTTGTCGGCTGGGCGATGGGGGCGATGATTTCCCTGAAGGTGGCGTCGACGGTGCCGGTGCGCGGTGCAGTCTGCATCGGTACGCCGTCGGGCGGCCCCGACCACGGGCCGGTTTTCGAGAAGCTCGCGGCGCGCATGTCGCGCGACTGGCCGCGTTACGTCCGTTCGTCGGTCGACGCCATAGTCGGTGATCGGGTTAGCCCCGAAATGCATGGTTTCATGCAGTCCGTGATGACCAATACATCGCCTTCGCTGGCGCGGCGCACGCTGATCGAGGTCGCCAAACACGATCCGACGGAGTGGGCGCGGCAGACGGATTGCCCGATCCTTTTCGTGCATGGTTCGGAGGACAAGATCAGCCCCGTAGCCGTCAGCGAGGGGCTGTCGAAAGCGGCGCCCAACGGCACGCTGAAGGTTTACGAGGGGATCGGTCACGCACCGTTCCTCGAATGCCACGATGACTATTCTGCCGATATGAAAGGCTTCATGGAGACGATTCATGGCTGAAGGAAAATATGTGACCGTCGACACGACGGAGGCTGGCGTCACGACGCTGCTGATGAACCGTCCCGACAAGCTCAATAGCTGGAACGAGGAAATGGAGGCCGAACTGGCCGAGGCTTCCGCCACCATCGAGCGCGAACTGAAGAAGCACCGTGTCCTGGTGATACGCGGCGCCGGGCGGGCCTTCTGCGCCGGGGTCGACATGTCGATCATCGGTACCGAACAGACGTTGCCGCCGCGCGAATTGCGCAATCGCATGGCTATCCGCCACCGGTTCTTCGACTGGGTCGAACAGATCGAGATTCCGGTCGTCGCGGCCATTCACGGTTATTGCCTGGGCGGCGGTCTGGAACTGGCGCTTGCCTGCGATTTTCGTCTCATTTCCGATGACGCCAAGCTGGCGATGCCGGAACTGACATTCGGCCAGGTGCCGGGCTCGGGCGCGGCTTCGCGACTGACCGCGCTTGCAGGACCGTCCGTGGCCAAGGACATCATCATCACCTGCAGGCGGCTCGATGCGACGGAGGCCCGCGAACTCGGCCTTGCCAGCAGGGTATTTGCGGCAGACGAATTCGACGCGAAGATCCAGGAGTTCTGCAACGAGATCGCGCAGCGCCCGCCGCTCGCTGTCGCCATGGTCAAGCAAATGGTGGCGACGGTGCAGCCCGCCGATCTTGCCAAGGCCAGAACCATCGAACGGCTTGCGCAGAGCGCACTTCTTGGCACGAAGGACCTCGCCGAAGGCCTGTCGGCGGCATCCGAAAAGCGTCCCGCACAATTCACCGGAGACTGACGATGACGGCGCGCGACATCGACGCCGAGGTTGAACTGGCGGGCGTATTGCTCCGCAGCCGCGGCAAGACGAGGCAAATCGTCCTCAACGAACCTGACCGGCGCAATCCGATGAGTCCGGCCGTCATGCAGGGCCTGACGATGGCATGCGACAGGATCGAGGCGGATGACGATGTGCGCGCCGTGATCCTGACTGGTGCGGGAAGCGCGTTTTCGGCGGGCGGCGACCTGCCCTACAACAACGCCAACCTGCAGGGGCCGACGGAACGTCAGCATGCCTTCCTTACCGGCCTCTACAAGCCATTCCTGCGCATTCTGGACCTGCCGATGCCGACGATCGCTGCCATCAATGGCGTGGCGGTTGGCGGCGGTCTGGCCATTGCGATGCTGTGCGACATCCGTCTCGTCGCCGAAGACGCGAAACTGGTGACGGCCTTTGCCAATATCGGCTTCGCGCCGGGCCTTGGCCTTACTTACAGTCTCGAGCGGGCGGTCGGCCTGTCCAAGGCGGCCGAGCTGCTTTATTCGGGCGCGACCCTGAGCGGAGCCGAGGCAGATGTGCTGGGTCTGGCGCGGGCCGTGCCGCTCGATCAACTCGATGAACAGGCAGGAGACCTCGCCGATCGGATCGCTTCCATGTCACCGACCGTGAATCGCATGGTCAAGGGAGCGATGTTCACGGGTTACCGGACCGAATTGAAGCAGAGACTCGAACGTGACATTCTCGCCCAGGTGGTCACTTCCGTCGGGAGCGATTACCAGGACTTCCTGGCGAGTTTGAACGAACGGGCCGGGAAGGCAGGGAAATGAGGACTGACGTAGAAGGTAAACTGAAGTTTCGGCTGACCTACGCCGACGTGGATGCGGTGCAGTTCTTTTTCGCCAGCTATTACAGGTGGATGGAGCGATCGTTCGCCGAGTTGATGGCCGCCTGCGACTACCCGCGCCGGATGGCCGACAAGGATCGCCGCGGTTATCCCGTTGTCGAAAGTGGCTGCCAGTACCTGAAGCGCGCCGTCGCCGACGACAAGCTGACGGTGGTCGCCAAGTTTGGTTCTATGTCCAACCGTTCGTTCCGCGTCGAGTACGAGTTTCTGCACGAAGACAACACCGTTGCTGCAAAAGGGTTCACGCAGCATGTCTGCGTCGACGTGGACGAGATGAAGGCGCGTCCGGTACCGGAACAGTTCGTCGCGAAGAGCTAGAAGAACCGAGACATGTCCGTAGAAAAAGAAATCTCCGAGATCGTCGAAGTCAAAAGCCGGCTTGAGGAGATCATGCGCGAAACCTCGAGCCCCGCTGTCGTCATGTCGCTCCAGCAGGCGATCTATTACTGTCACCTCGCAAAGGACTTCCTTGGCGATGACGGCCTCAATCCGGAACTGGATGCCATCTATAAGGGCGAGCACGAATGACCGAGGGAAAAACCGCGCCGAAACCTGCCAAGCGCGGGCGGCCTCGCCTCGAGGGCCATAGCGACGAGTACAAGGAAAAGCTCGCCATGATCATCGATTCCGCTGCGACGGCCTTCAGGGAAAAGGGCTATTCGCGCGCATCGCTGGACGATGTCGCCGCAATGGCTGATGTTCGCAAGGCGTCGCTTTATTATTACACGAAATCGAAGCATGAACTGCTTCTTGCCGTGTTCGAACGGGCGCTACGGGAAGGCAACGAAAAGATCGGCCAGCTCACGGCGATTTCCGATCCGGCCGAGCGGTTGACGGCGCTGATCAGGTTCCAGATTCAGATGGTCACTTCCGATCTCGACCACTTCGCGGTGTTCTTCGACGAAATGTCGGCGAAGCAAGACGGGCAGGTCAAGACACCGGATTATATCCGCGACCTGGAGCGGAAATATTTCTCGGCATTTTACGACACGATTTCATACGCGTCGCAATCGGGAGCCATCGCGCAGGTGAATCCCCGATATGCCGCCCAGGCCATCTTCGGCATGACGAGTTGGACCTATAAATGGTTCGACCTGGCGCGTCACAGTCCGGAAGAATTCGCCGAGACATGCATCGGACTGATATTCGGCCAGCTGGGCGGCGAGGCGAAATCGTAGCGCGGAATACGGCTGGCCACCCGCGAGGGATGGGCGGTCACAGACAGGAGAGGTCCGGCAAACGGTCGCACATCATGGAATTTCGCATGGATGTGAAAGGCAAACGCGCCGTCGTGACGGGTGCGTCCTCTGGCCTGGGGCGCCACTTCGCCCAAGTGCTTGCGAGCGCCGGCGCGCATGTGACCGTCGCTGCCCGGCGAGTGGCGGCATTGGAGGAGACCGCTTCGGCCATCGCCGCTGATGGTGGGACCGTAGAGATCGTCGAAATGGACGTGACCGACGCGACTTCCGTCGCGGCCGCGTTCCCGCAGGACGGGCCCTCCTACGATATCCTGATTAACAATGCCGGCGTGACCCACAGTGGTCCGGCGCTGGAGACCGCGGATGACGACTGGAGCCAGGTCATCGACACGAACCTCACGGGTGTCTTCAGGGTCGCGCAGGCGGCCGCCCGCCAGATGATGAATGCGAAAACCGAAGGCAGCATCATCAATGTCGCTTCGATTCTCGGTTTCCGGGTGGCCGGCCATGTCGCCGCCTATACGACGGCGAAAGCGGGCGTCGTGCAACTGACGCGGGCGCTTGCCCTAGAATGGGCGCGTCACGGGATCCGCGTCAATGCGCTTTGCCCCGGCTATATCGAAACGGACCTCAATCGCGAGTTCTTCGCTACCGAGGCCGGACAGGCGCTGATCCGCCGCGTGCCGCAGCGAAGGCTCGGCAAGCCGGCCGACCTCGACGGCCCATTGCTGCTGCTGGCATCGGATGCCGGCCGGTTTATGACCGGCACTGAAATAGTGGCCGATGGCGGCCATCTCGTTTCCTCATTGTAAGGACCAAGCCATGAACTTCGCTATTTCACCCCGCACTGAAGGTTTTCGCGCCCGGATCGCCCGATTCGTGGAAGACGAGATCATGCCGGTGGAAGCCGACCGCGTGGCCTATGATGAACATGGCAATATCCGTCATGACTTCCTCGAGCCGTTGCGCGACAAGGCGCGCGGCGAGGGTCTGTGGTGCCTGCAACTGAAGCCGGAAACCGGCGGCGCCGGCTTGGGCAAGGTCGGCATAGCGGTCTGCTACGAGGAAATGAACCGCTCGATTTTCGGGCCGGTGGTGTTCAATTCCGCCGCGCCCGACGACGGCAACATGATGGTGCTGGAGCAGGCCGGAACGGACGCGCAGAAGGAACGCTGGCTGCAGCCGATCGTCGATGGCAGGGTGCGTTCCGCCTTCGCCATGACCGAACCGCACCCCGGTTCCGGCTCCGACCCGTCGATGATGCTGACGACGGCAACGCGCAAGGGCGACTCCTATGTCGTGCGCGGGCGCAAGTGGTTCATCACCGGCGCCGAGGAGGCGCAGCACTTCATCCTTTTGGCGCGTACGTCGGATGATCCGCGCAAGGGCCTGACGGCGTTCCTGTTCGACCGCGACCAGCCGGGCTGGCACATCGACCGGCGCATTCCGATCATGGGGCCGGAAGAGCATGGCGGCCATTGCGAACTCATATTCGAGGACCTCGAAATCCCCGTCGAGAACATGCTGCTCGGCGAGGGTGACGGGCTGAAGCTGACGCAGATGCGGCTCGGCCCGGCGCGGCTGACCCATTGCATGCGCTGGCTGGGGCTTTCCAAGCGCTGTGTTGAGATCGCGCGCATCTATGCCGGCGAGCGCTCAGCCTTCGGCGAGCGGCTGTCGAAGCGCGAAAGCGTCCGGATGATGCTGGGCGATCTCGCCATGCAGATCGAGGTCGGGCGGCTGCTGGTGATGAAGGCGGCGTGGGAGCTCGATCGCGGCGGTTATGCGCGCAAGGAAGTGTCGATGGCCAAGGTGCATGTGGCCAACCTGTTGCACAAGGCGGCCGACACGGCGATCCAGATCAATGGCGCGCGCGGTTATTCGACCGACACGCCGCTGGAATGGATCTACCGCTATGCGCGTCAGGCAAGGCTCGTCGACGGCGCCGACGAGGTGCACAAGATGGTGCTGGAGCGCAATCTCGAAAAGGAAGGCAACGGCTTCTGGAGCTGGGATGTCGAGGGTGCCTGAGATGAGCGGCTTTGCAGCGGATTTCGACGTTTCCCGGTTGCAGGCGTTTCTCGACGAGACATTCGGGGCAAGCGGCGCGTTCGAGATCAAGCGCATCAGCGGCGGGCAGTCGAATCCGACCTATTTCGTGACGCACGGAGCGGCGCGCATGGTCCTGCGCAAGAAACCGACCGGGCCGATTCTGCCCGGCGCGCATGCGATCGACCGCGAATACCGGGTGCTGACGGCGCTCTTCCCGACGGGCGTTCCGGTGGCGCGGCCGATCCTCCATCATGAGGACCCCGATCTTCTCGGCACGCCGTTCTATCTGATGCAGCGCGTCGAGGGGCGTGTGTTTTCCGATTGCGCCCTGCCGGAACTGGAGCCGGCGGAACGGCGCGAGATCTGGATGGGGCTGGCCGACGCGCTGGCGCGGATGCATTCGGTGATACCGGAAAATGTGGGTCTCGGCGATTACGGAAGGCCGGGCAATTATTTCGAACGCCAGATCGGTCGATGGACGCGGCAATGGCGCGAGTCCGACAGCACGCCGATCCCCGAACTCGACAGGCTGGCGGAATGGCTGCCGGAAAACCTGCCTGAAGACGATGGCATGGTGCGGCTGGCGCATGGCGATTTTCGGATGGGCAACATGCTGTTCCATCCGAGCGAACCGCGCGTGGTGGCGATCCTCGACTGGGAACTATCGACGCTCGGTCATCCGCTTGCCGATCTCGGCTTTTGCGTGATGCCCTGGCATTCCGCGCCGGAGGAATATGGCGGCATCCTCGGCCTCGACCGCAAGGCGCTCGGCATCCCGGAAGAAGACGAGTTCATCGCCCGCTATATGACAGGCGCGCCCGGCACCGCGCCGCTTTTGCCGTTCCACAAGGTCTTTGCGCTGTTCCGCTTCGCCGTCATCTTCGTCGGCATCGCCGACCGCGCGCGGGCGGGCAGCGCGGCGGCCGACAATGCGGCGCAACTGGGGTCGCTCGCCGAACGTTTCGCAGTACGCGCAATCGAGATTGCCAAGGGCGGTGGATACAATATCTGAACTTGAGTTGATGTACGAGCAAGATCTGCCCGGAGCGTTCGATGTCGTGTTAAAATATACGAAACTCCATTGGTCGAAAGCCCGGGTTCCTTATATTCAATCATCCATGGGCCTTACGTGCGCTGCGTGTATTCTGACTGACGGACTCACACTGCAACCTCCCGAAAGCAGATCGGGTCGCAGAATTAGGTAAAAGCTGTCTTGCGGTAAGCCGCGCCAACGGCATGCGATGGCCTGCTTTATGGCACGTGTTATCGGTGAATTTCGATCACGACGCCTAATCCGTGACGTGAATTTTATGTACTTGAAAAAGTTCGGAAGAAAACTACTTGGGCCACCTGGATTCTCAGCCAGTGTATACGCGTCGAATCTCGGCCTGCTCGGGATTTCGAGGAGACCACTTTGTGCATCAGCCATGTGATACAGATCTGCACGCGACGTCAAGCCGGGCGAAAAGTTTTCGCCGAGCCGCTTCGAAGACCGTACCTCATGAATGGCGAGCGTTTGGGTTGGGTGGAAAGTGGACTTTCGTTCTTGCGTATCAAATGACTGCAAATGGGCGGAGGCTGTGTGAGAACTCGTTGGGGCCCGTCGCTGTTGATTTCCACCGAGAACTGACCCGATCATCTCAGCGAGGTCACCATTGCGGAGTGCAAGCGAACGTAGCGGGGGAACCGAGATGAAGGTTAGCGGTATGGATGAATCGGAATGCCATAGGTGCATTGTCCATTTCCTGAGCGATGAAAGAAAAACGCAATTATGCAATTCACGGCGAATCGGTCAGTGCTTAGCGGTCGAGGCGAGTCCGAAAAATGTGACATTCTTCGGACTCTCTTGTTGGCGTCCGAAAAATGTAGCATATTTCGGACATGACGGATCCAACTCAAGATACAGATCTGCGCTCCAGGCTACTCGCCCGGGTTGCGTCTCAGCCCAACGAGGTCTGGACGCCCGCCGATTTCGCCGATCTTGGCGGACGTGCCGCCGTCGACAAAACCCTGCAGCGACTCGCCGCTGCCGGTGAGCTTCGCCGTATTGATCGCGGCCTCTATGATCGACCGCGTAAAAACTCCTTGACCGGACAGCCCACCGTTCCGGATTATCGGGCCGTAATCCGCGCTGTCACCCGTCGCGACCAGGCGCGGGCCGTTATCGACGGCATGACCGCCGCAAACGATCTCGGCCTTACAACGGCCGTACCGGCGCGTGTCGAGGTGCTGGTTGATGCGCGGCTGAAGCCGATCAAACTCGGCAATCAGGAGATTCATTTCAAGTTCGCCGCACCAAGCCGGCTCTACTGGGCCGACCGGCCCGGCATGCGGGTTGTCCAGGCCCTGTATTGGATGCAGGACATGCTGACCCAGGACGATGAGCGAAACCGGGCACGAAATACGCTGCGCCGATTGTTCGCCGATCCGAAACACGGAAAGGCGATCCGTGACGACCTTCGCGCCGGCCTTTCAGCCTTGCCGATCTGGATGCAGGAATTCCTGCGCGACCTTGTCACTCCCGTCGATACCAACGAGGCCGAGCAATGAGCACGACCGCCTACAAGCAGGTCGTCGAGACCCCCGCGCGGGACCGGCTCGATCTATTCCTGGCAACCGCTAACCGTCTCGGAGCACCTGTGGGTAATATCGAGAAGGACTTCTGGGTGTGCTGGACTCTGAACGCGCTCTATCATGAGCGGCCTGCCGGAGCACCGCGCCTCCTCTTCAAAGGGGGAACATCGCTGTCGAAGGCTTACGGACTGATCCAACGCTTCTCTGAAGATATCGATATCGCGGTTTTCCGCGATGATCTCGACGAACCAGCATCGGTCGAAGAACTCGAAGCCCTCTCGAACAAGAAACGCCGTGCCAGACTGGATGCGATCCGGGACGCGTGCCGCGCGTATATCACCGGCCCGCTTCGAGAACTTCTTGCCGAGCAACTGGCCGACCTAACCGGTGGTGTAGGGGCATCGAGATCGACGAGGCCGATCCCGACGGACAGACACTTCTCGTCTGGTATCCAGAGGTTGAGCCGCGCGACGGCGCATATGTGCGCCCAGCCGTTCGAATCGAATCCGGCGCAAAGTCAGCGCTTGATCCGAATCGGCCCGTCACGATCCGCCCCTACATCGCCGACGAGGCGGCATCATTGGATTTGGCAGTAGCTGACGTAACCACTGTCGAGGCAACACGGACCTTCTGGGACAAGGTTGTCATCGCGCATGGCTTGCGCCGCTGGTATGAGCGGCGCGGCGTCCTTCGCCAAGAAGGTCAACGCGTGTCGCGGCACTATTACGATCTTCATTGCCTCCTAAACTCAGACGTGGGCCTGGCTGCCCTCGGAGATTTTGATTTCGGTGCAGATTGCGTCCGACATGCGCGGATGTTCTTCAACCGACCTGACATGGACCTCGTCTCGGCCATGCCGGGTACATTCGCCATTGAGCCTGTCGACGGCATGGTGGCGGCGCTCAAGGAAGACTACGCCAACACGACCGCAATGATCTTCGGAACGGCGCCTGAATTTGAGGACGTGCTTGCATCCGCAGCAGCGATCGAACATCAATTGAACAAGGTCGCAACCTGATGCGAGAACAAGGACGTAAAGCGCCAGAATACAGAGGTGAGAGCTGCGTTGATATTCTGGTGATACGTCCATTGGGAGCAGGACGGACGGAACCATCGGGCGTTGGCAATCCGGAGCGCTAGAATTAGTCCCGTGTCCTGCGTTCTGAGACAAGCTGAGGCAGATGATGGATCAGCTCACCCTCTCCTACGTCTGGAAGCAGAAGCAAATACCTGTTGTGCTGCGCCGTACAGGGCGAGGCGAGCGCATTCGCGTGCGACTACCATTCGCCGACGACAATCGGCACTGGCTTCAGAACGGGCGGCGAACTGCTCCCGAATGGATCGGCGGCACAGAAGCTTACTGGGAGTTGCCGAAATCCTGGTTCAATGACCTCGTCGATCGAGCGCTGGTCAGATATGGCAAGATCTACATCATTCAGCCCTACCGCGAGCAGGAGATCTGCGCGAGAGCATGCCAGGAAGCGCTCGGTCATGAGTGCCAATGTTCATGCATGGGAGCTAACCACGGTGCCGGCAACGACGGAAGCTGGTTCGAAGTCTCCGATACCTTTTCGACACGTTGGGGCGACCGGGAACTGGCCTGCCGTTTGTTGACGGCACGATAGGCACCTACTGACCAAAGATTAAATACAATCTTTGGTCAGTAGCCAGAACACACGGGCTATTAACAGGCCTGACCCGACAGAGCGCTGGCGATTGCTACGCGCTGTTGAGGCCCTGATAATTCTCAGTTATCGTAACCGAGTTTCGCTGAGCATGATTGGAAGGTGGGCCGAAACCCTCGCCGCGAGCCGTTCGCCTTTGACGAGACCTATCTGTTCAAGCGACCCTCGGAGGTCACTATCAATGTCGTGAGTTAGGAGGGAATCATGACGAAACGAAGCGTCCGGCCCGATCGAAGCGATACTCTGTTCCTCATTGTCGCGCTCCTTGAAGAGCCGGACGAAGGCTTCGATGACCGGCCGCTCCTTCGTGCTTTCGAGAGCTTCGCACGCGAGGATCATGCGCGAGGCCTGGTCGGTCACCGTCAGGGGGTAACAGTAGCGGCTGTCGCCCGTCTTGAACTCGCCCTTGAAATCGGCGCACCACAGATCGTTGGGGCGGGCGGCCTGCGACAGCGGCGTGCCCTCGGCCTTGTTCGCCCTGCGCCTCTTGCGGGCCTGGCTCACAAGGCCGTGCTGGTCGAGCACGGCGTGGACCGTCGACCTGGCCGGAATGCGCACGTCGCCGGCCAGCCTGCGCACCAGCAATTCCCTGATCTTGCGCGCGCCCCAGTGCGGCTTGTCGCGCCTGGTCTCGACGATCAGCCGCTCGATCTGGTCGGGCAACTGGTTGGCGTATCTGACCGGTCGCCGCGAGCGATCGCAAAGCGCTTCAAGACCCTCCTCCTTGTAGCGGTTGAAGATCTTGTAGCCGGTCTTGCGGGAAATCCCGAACTCCCGGCACACATCGCTCATGCCTTCTCCTTCCAGAAGGCGGGCCACGAAACGTAGACGTTCCTCCATTGCCGAACACTCTCTCCACGGCATCAACACCTCCCGCAAAGCGAAAAGTGTTACCCATGTGTCCGGAACGTTCCGTCACCTATGTCTCGTGTCGCTCATTCCAGAACATCGTCGGCGACGACGTGACCCTCAATGATCAGATCAAGAGTGACGGCTGGGCTGCTTTTTCGGGCACTTCCGCAGCAGCCCCGCAAGTTGCCGGCATATGTGCGCTATTGTTGCAGGCAGAACCAAACCTCAAACCACACGAAGTCAAAAGCATTCTACTCAGATCTGCCGATCCGGTTTGGAACGCTGCAACTGGCTCTCCGGAGGAGGGAGCTGCCGCTGGTCTCGCGAATGCATTGCGTGTTTTGCGGGCACTCGGTTGATCAGAATCTTACGCTGCGGAACCCATAATTGCTAGACCTGATTGGATCAGCAGCCTCGTGGAACACTTTGGGCTGGTCGCGCGAGGGCGAGCCTGTACGTACGTTTCACGACGCCGTTTCCCGGGCACAAATCGCTGGTGCGAGTTGATAACGTTGCTCGAATTGCCGTGAGCGGACTCTCGGCCAGCGAGGAAAAAGGTGCTTGTCTCCAATGCAGTCCAGCCTCCTGCCTGGACGCGACCCACACTGATTTTTATTGGCATCACACCCTCGGACGCAGTGAATGGTCAAGGCCCGAATTTTGCTAAGCTTTCACAGCGAACGGACAACGCTTTTGTGATTTGCCGTCTGAGCCGCAGGGTATATAAGAACCGCGTCATCGTTGTTGAGTCGACCGGCTTGCGATCAGTTTTACATCTTCTGCTGATATTGGGGATCTTGTTTTCCTCCGTTCTTGGATCTCATGCGGGGAGCATGAAGGGAAAAGACCAGTCGTCTCTGCCAACAAGTGAACACGCTCATGGAATGGCGGAGAAGACTTATTCCCACTCCCTGTTGGGCGAAAATGGAGCGAATTGCCTGAGTTCCAATAGTGCGACAGCCGAAATGGATCACGTGGCAGACTGTTGTATTGCCGCTTGTAATAGTTTCGGCGTACCGAAAAGTGGCTTTTCGCTTGCCTCGCGATTGCGTGTCCCGGTGATCTCGTCTTGGACCGTTAGCGCTGCCGACGGTATGCAACCCGAAGGCCTATACAGGCCCCCCGAAGCGTAAGATCGATCCCTGAGTTGGCGGGCCTCGCCCGCCGCAGATGATTAGATTCTTCGGGAAATCCCAAAATGTTGAAAAAATTTTCGCCGGTGGCTTTGCCACTGGTTCTGGCCGCATGCCAAACCGCGCAAACTGACATCCTTGCAGACATGTCGGCGTTGACCAGTGCAGCCAATCCAACTGTGTCGATACGCAACGTGGGCGCACGTCCGGTAGTGACGGAATACACCCATCGAGAACCTGTTGATCCCAAACCGTGGCGTTCGCTGAACCAGGGTCGGGCACCGGCTACAGGCGGTGGTTCATGACCGGCGGCGGAAAAATGCTCCTGGCGTGCTTGACCCCGCTTGTCCTTTCCGGCTGCGTATCGTCGGCCGAGCTGGCAGATCAGACCACGCCGTATAAGAATCCGGTAGCGGGCTTCCAGACTGTTTCCGCGAGAACCGCCTTGGCAACGGGAAAACGCACGGTTTGGGCCCAGTCGCAGGAGGAAAATCGCACGCTTGCAGCTGACGTCCATGCCCTCGTGCACAGGAAGACGATCAGCGCTGATACGGCAGTTCAGGTCGCCCTCTTGAATAATAAGGGCCTGCAGGCGGCCTACGCGGATATCGGCATCAACGCCACCGACGTCTGGCAGCAAATGCTACCGGAAAATCCGAAAGTTTCGATCGGGATTTTCGGGATTGGCGCGCCAGAGTTGATCCTCTTCAGGGCGCTTGAAAGCATGGTGGCCACCAATCTTCAGGCCATGATGACCCGCGAACGGCGTGTGGATCTTGCAAGAACCCGTTTCGAACAGACCCAGCTCAAGGCAGTCGAAGGTTCACTTCGTCTGGCTGCCGATACTCGAAGGGCCTGGATCAGGGCGGTTTCAGCTTTCGAAACGGTTGCCTATCTCAAGCAGGGCCAGATCGCAGCGGACGCGGCCTCGGAACTCGCCAAGAAGCTTGGCGAGTCTGGCGCACTGCCAAAGGCGGGGCAGGCGCGTGAGCACGCATTCTACGGGGAATTGACCGGACAACTGGCCGAAGCACGACTCAACGCTGAACTTGCGAAGGAAGAGCTGACCCGGCTCATGGGATTGTGGGGGGCAGAAGTCGACTATTTCGTGCCCGACAGACTTCCGCAATTACCGCAAGAACTGAGAACCGGTTCTGCCATTGAAGCGGAGGCACTTCGAAATCGAGTTGATTTGCAAATCGCACGCCTGGAATTGGAACTAGCGGCCAAGGCTTTCGGGCTGACAGAGGCTACTCGGTATGTGACGGACCTTGAACTCTTTACCGGCATAGAAGCCGAACAGGAAATCGAGACAGAGTATGAGCTGGTCTCGGGCGATCTGGAGGAATCCAAGTCCCGAAAAGTTGTGGTCACACCGCAACTCGAAGTCGAGTTCGCCATCCCGATTTACGACACCGGCAAAGCCCGCCTCCGAAAAGCCGAACTCACCTATTTGCGGGGCGCGAACTTGCTTGCCGAAAAGGCGGTCAACATCCGTTCCGAAGCGCGGTCGGCTTACACGAACTACCGTGCGCGTCACGAGATTGGCTGTCATTACAAGCGTAACGTTCTGCCGTTGCGCCAGACCATCGAGCAGGAAAGCCTGCTCACCTACAACGGCATGATCACCAACACATTCGAGCTGCTCGCGGATACGCGGGCGAAGATCAACACGCTGATCATGTCGGTCAACGCCAAGCGCGACTTCTGGCTGGCCGACGCTGATCTGAACGCGGCAATTTACGGCCCGGGTTTCGGCGGCGGAAGCGGTGGTGATGCCGCGCCCGCCATGGCCGACGCCGGTGGTGCGGGACATTGATGGAGAGGATTTCAGCAATGATGAACAGACGACAGATGCTAGGCGTGGGCGCCGCCGGAGCGGCGCTCGTTTCGGCAAGAGCTTTTGCCTCGACCGCCAATCTGGGCTTGCCGGAAGCCGCGGTGATGGAAAGCCCGCTGACCCAGCCGCCGGTCGCACCTACCACCGGACCGGATTACAATCCGGTGGTCACGCTAAACGGCTGGACTCTGCCCTACCGGATGAACAACGGCGTCAAGGAATTCCACCTCGTCGCCGAACCAGTCGAACGTGAACTTGCTTCAGACATGACGGCCTATCTTTGGGGTTATAACGGTCAATCGATCGGCCCGACCATCGAGGCCGTCGAGGGTGATCGTGTTCGCATCTATGTCACGAACAAGCTGCCCGAGCACACATCCGTGCACTGGCACGGGATCATACTCCCATCGGGAATGGACGGCGTTGGCGGCCTGTCGCACCAGGCGATCCCGCCCGGCAAGACCTATATCTACGAGTTCGATCTCGTGAAATCTGGCACCTTCATGTACCACCCGCATGCCGACGAAATGGTGCAGATGGCCATGGGCATGATGGGTTTCTTCATCGTGCACCCGAAGGACCCGGCCTTCATGCCGGTAGACCGCGATTTCCTGATCATGCTCAACGCCTTCGACATCGATCCCGGCTCCTACGTGCCGAAGATCATGACGATGACGGACTTCAATCTGTGGACGTGGAACAGTCGCATCTTTCCGGATATCGACCCGCTGGTCGTTTCGCTCAATGACCGGGTCCGTGTGCGGGTGGGCAACCTGACGATGACCAACCACCCGATCCATATGCATGGCTACGATTTCGAGGTCACCTGCACCGATGGCGGCTGGGTGCGGCCAGAAGCCCGCTGGCCGGAAGTGACGATCGATATTCCGGTCGGCGCCATGCGCGCCTATGAGTTCGACGCCGTGCACCCCGGCGACTGGGCGATTCATTGCCACAAATCGCACCACACAATGAATGCCATGGGTCATGACGTGCCAACCTTTATCGGCGTCGACAAGTCGCGGGTGACTACGCAAATCCGTCGCCTGCAGCCGGAATACATGCCGATGGGCACGGCCGGGATGGCCGACATGGGCGAGATGTCCATGGAACTGCCCGACAACACAGTGCCGATGATGGCCGGTTGGGGGCCTTACGGTCCGCTTGAGATGGGCGGCATGTTCTCGGTCGTCAAAGTCCGCGAAGGGATTTCGGCCGGCGATTACGCAGATCCCGGCTGGTACGAAAGCCCGCCAGGCACCGAGGCCTATGAGTGGACGGGCGAACTGCCCGACTTCGCCTCGCAGAACAGTTCCGCAACACAGATCACGCCCGCACCGGGCGGACAGATGAATGGGCATGGTGCCCATTCGATGAAGAAGGGCTGATTGGAAATCAGCTCAACTAGGAGACATGAAATGAGACTTGCACTTTTGGCGTTGATGCTGGCGCTGAGCACACCCTACGCAATTGCCGCTGGCTCGCATGCCGGCGGCCACGGTCATGATGAGATGTCAGTCGGCATGCCGGGCGACGCCGCGAAAGTCGACCGCGCCATCGATATCGTCATGAGCGAAACCGACGATGGCGACATGGTGTTCGAGCCTGCCTCGATTTCCGTCAAAGCGGGTGAGACCATCCGCTTTGTGGTTAGGAACACCGGCGAACTGGAGCACGAGTTCGTCCTCGATACGCACGAGAAAATGATGGAGCACAAGGCGCTGATGGAGAAGTTCCCGGAGATGGAACATGACGATCCGAACGCCGTGCGCTTAATCGAGAAGACCGATGGCGAAGTGATCTGGACATTTTCCAACGCCGGCGACTTCGAGTTCGGCTGTCTGATCCCCGGCCACTACGAGTCCGGCATGAAGGGCACCGTCACGGTCGCCGCGAACTGACCTTTACCCTCTCCCTCAACCAATACACGAAGGAAGCACCCACATGAAAAAACTCATCATCACGCTCGCAGCCGCCGCGCTGGCTCTTGCGGCAAATGTCGCGTTTGCCACCGAGTACACGAAAGGTACGGTCAAGAAGATCGACATGAAATCCGGAAAAGTCACCATTATCCACGAGGAGCTGAAAAACCTCGAGATGCCGGCGATGACGATGGTCTTCTATCCGGCCGATGAAGCGATGCTCGCGAATTTGAAAGAGGGGCAATCGATTGAATTCGTCGCGGACCGTATCAATGGCAAGTTGATGGTCGTCGAGTTGAAGTAAATCGCATAGCGCGTTCGCAGGTTCGCAGGTTCGCAGGTTCGCCGGGCGCCCGCGAAGCGTCCGGCAAACAGCTATGGAGGAAGGATGGCTGGCAGAGATGTTTTCAAGAAGGCCAGACCTGTCATCATCCTGACAGGTCGCCTGCGGGGGGTGCTGCCTCGATACATATTCGCGGCAACATGGCCGGTGCTCGAACTTGTACCTTGGAAGTTCGGCATCGCTCTTCGATATCTGTGGGCAAAACGTCTAGTAAAACTCGCGGGGACAATATGGTGTTCGAAACTGGTGTGTGTGTGACCTTTTGGGAGCAGATCGAGCTTGGCGAGAACGTTTCGATTTCGATTTTGTGGCGGGTCCGCATGCGATGAAATACTGTCCCATGCACCGCGACATGATCGTTTCTGGTGTTCGTATCTTCGCCGTCGCTGAACTTGCGCCTCGTACGGTCATTGGTGCCAATTCGGTCATACGAAAGGGAACTATGAGCCAGGACTCTATGCCGGAGCGCCGGCTGTGCTCAAAAAAGCTCTGCCAACTCGAAAGGATCGATTGCCCGATCCGAAATCGGATCAAATCCAGCCGAATTGACTATCATCGGGGCTGGTTATCCGGCATCGTACGTTCGATGAGCCACTCAGAACAGAGGCAGATCGCCGCCCAGAGTGTCGCATGGACCGCGAGATTGGACGCCCGGAAGGCGGATTTTACGCCGCTCACCATGACAATGGCATCTGTTATGGAACCGATCAAAAATGCACAAAAATGAAGCAAAGCGCAATGCGGGGCCCAATCGTTTCGGGATCTCCGATGGCCGGCAGATTACCGGGGCATGTTAGCATTGGCAACAGTGTGACTGATACAAATCGAGATGCTACTACCGCAATGGATTGCCTTGGCGACTGGATAGTCAGGTGGCCTTGAGCAACAGCGAAAACGATCGAAAGGAGCCCGGCAAGTGCAGCTGCAACCGACCGGCACTGGTGGCCCGCACTCAGAGGAGCGACCCGATTTCATCGTAGACGCGTCGGGTGGCCACGGCACCTTGAGCAATGCAATGACGCTTCAACCGGAATTCCAGAGTGCCGATCGTCTGCGAGAATGCGGGCCGGATAACTAGATCCGCCTGCGCGAAACGCAGACTTGCGTGTTCGTACTGGCAGACTTCAATAGAACGCAGCATCGCCTGCAGGCCGTTCTTCGGACCAGTAGTGTTTTCGGGCTGGCTGGGGTCGACGGCGATCACAACTTCGACCCCAGTGTTCCTTGCGACGTCCACGGGGGCAATATCGGCATACGCTCCGTCCATTAGCACATGAGGACCTTTGAAAAGGGGGGGTAGCACTCCAGCCAGCGCCGCACTGGAGTAGACATAATCCGTCGCATGACCTTTGCTGAATATCACGCGTTTGCCTGACAGCATGTCCGTTGCACAAACGAATACCGGAACGCGGCCATCCTCCAGATTTTTCCCTTCGTCAGGCTTGACAGGACACCACGACCCCAAGTCTCGGTGCGTGCGCCAAAGCCCCAGCCGAAATACATGTCCCTCGCGGCAAGGAGCGCAATCCGGAGGCCCCTCAGCCTTGCAATCAAACCTGGCAGACGAAAGTCGGGCGTTGCCGGAAACCCGCTGGTGTCCATCTCAACCAATTCGTCATACCAGTTGTCGTTGAGCGCATAGGTGGCCGCGACAACCGCCCCCATCGATACGCCTACAATAGCGCTGGGGACGTAGCCTCTGGAGACCAGCGCCCTGAGAACACCCACATGTGCCAGCCCCCTAGCTCCGCCGCCGCTAAGAACAAGGGCAAAGGACTTGCAATGTTGTTGGCGTGGTTCTGTCCAACTTGTCATTGTTTGGCTCTGCCCCTGAGAATTTGCCCGCAGTTTAGCGAAATGTTGCGTGAGCCCTAGCGGCATCGTACCTTCCCGAAAGACTGACGCGCGCCATAGCCAGTGTTGCCGATTGATGGGCCATGCCCATAGCAAAGTTTCGCCACCGTTTTCACCTGTCTGTGTAACAGCCGAATCCGAGTAGCGTCTATCGATTGACGGTCTTTTTAGACAGCAAGGATTATTAGACAGGAGCTAACAATGAAGACTATGACCCTCGAGGTCCGCGGGCTGTTCGAGGAACTCGATCATCTCGCTGTCGAACGCCATCTGGCAGTGCTTCACGGCGTTCACCGAGCCGAAGCGAACCCGGCCTCGGCGAGTGTGACCGTGCGATATGACGAAACCATGATGGACGAGGAGACCCTGCGCAGAACGATCGAAAACTGCGGTTTTCATTGCGCCGGAGAGCAGCTTCCGGACCACATCTGCAAGATGGACCATAAGGATCTTGCCGGTCACAAGCCCCATGCCGCTCATGGCGCAAAGGCGCCTGCGTCTCACGAGGAAATTGCGCACGAGATGGGGCATGGCGCCGGACACGACATGGCGGCCATGGTCAAGGATATGCGTAACCGTTTCTGGGTCGCGTTGCTCTTCACCATCCCGATCTTCACCTATTCGCCGATGGGTGGGATGTTCACGCCGCCGGCGCCTCCCTTCGGCCTACGGCTGGACCTTTGGTTGTTCTTCCTTGGCAGCGCCGCGATCGTCTGGCCAAGCTGGCCGTTTTTCGTCGCCGCCTGGCGCGCGTTGAAAAACGGCACTCTCAACATGGCCGTGCTTGTGGTCCTGTCGGTCGGCACGGGATATTTCTTCAGTGTCGGATCGACCTTCTTCTTCCCCGGTGTGCAATTCTACGAGGCCGTGGCGGTTCTGCTCGTCTTCATTCTGCTTGGCCATTGGCTGGAAATGCGAGCCCGTGCGGGTGCCTCCGAGGCGATCCGTGCGCTGCTCGATCTGGCGCCGCCCATGGCCGTGGTCCTGCGGGACGGACGGGAGACCGAGGTGCCGACCGCCGAGGTTTTGGCCGGTGAGACAGTCATCATCCGCCCGGGCAACAAGATCCCCGTCGATGGCGAGGTGATCGAGGGCGAGTCGGTCGTCGACGAATCCATGCTCACGGGCGAATCCATGCCGGTCAACAAGAAACCCGGCGACCAAGTCGTGGGCGCCACGATCAACAAGACCGGCAGCTTCCGCTTCAAGGCGACGAAGGTCGGCTCGGATTCCGCACTCGCGCAGATCGTCAAGCTGGTGCAGGAGGCACAGAACTCCAAGGCGCCGTCGCAGCTTTTGGCCGACAAGGCGTCCCAATGGCTGGTGCTGATCGCGGTTATCATCGGGCTTGCGACCTTTTCGGTCTGGTTCTGGTGGATCGGCTCGCCGCTGCTCTTCGCCGTCACACTGACGATCACGGTCTTCGTGATCGCCTGTCCCGACGCGCTTGGCCTCGCCACACCGATGGCGGTGATGGTCGGCACCGGGATCGGGGCGCGAAACGGCATCCTGTTCAAGAACGCAGCTGCGCTTGAAGAGGCAACCAAGCTCGAAGTAATCGTGTTCGACAAGACCGGGACGCTGACCATGGGGCAGCCGCGTGTCGTGGACGTGGTGTCAGCCGAAGGAACGGATGCCGATACTGTCCTGCAGATGGCCGCGGCGGTGGAGCGCGGGTCCGACCACCCGCTGGCGCTGGCAATCATCGAACGCGCAGGGGGGCTGGACTTGCCCGCGACCAGCGGCTTTCTCAACATCGAGGGAAAGGGAGCGCAGGCCGAAATCGAAGGCAAACGGGTCTATCTTGGCAATCGCAGGCTGATGGATGAGCAGAAGATCGATCTCGCCGGACTTTCGGAGGCGGCGGACAAACTGAAGGGTGCGGGGCGCACGGTGGTGCATGTGGCCCGTGGCGGGCGACTTTTGGGCCTCGTGGCCATCGCCGACGCACCGCGGCCCAGTGCCAAGGCAACGGTTGCGAAGTTGCGCGAACGGGGCGTCGAGGTGGCGATGCTGACCGGCGACAACGAGGGTACAGCCAAACGCATCGCCGCGGAACTGGGCATCGATATTATCCTGGCGGATGTGCTGCCGGGCCAGAAGGCCGACAAGGTCAAGGAACTGCAGGCCCGGGGCAAGCGGGTGGGCATGGTCGGCGACGGCGTCAACGACGCTCCGGCGCTGACGCAGGCCGATGTCGGTTTTGCCATCGGTGCAGGCACCGACGTGGCTATGGAAAGCGCCGATGTGGTGCTTATGAAAAGCGACCCGCACGACGTTCTCGGCGCGATCGAGTTGTCGCGCGCCACCTTGCGTAAGATGCGCCAGAACCTGTTCTGGGCGGTGGCCTACAACGTCGTGGCGTTTCCCGCGGCGGCCGGGGTGTTCTATCCGCTCGTGGTCAGTCCCGCCGTGGCAGCGATTGCGATGTCGGGCAGTTCGGCGCTCGTGGCGGTGAACGCACTGCTCCTGAAACGCACCCGTTTGGACGGCGTCAAACAGACCGGGCAGCCGGTCACTGCTGCCGCCGGACAGCCGACCGCCGAAGCCTGAACGCCTCAAAGACGCAGGGTGTTACCAGAGAAAGGAAACAACAATGTCTGAAGCGAGAAAGATCAGGATTGCCGTGAATGGCTATGGCGTAATTGGGAAGCGCGTCGTGGACGCTGCAATGCGTCAGGACGACATGGAACTTACCGGCGTCGCAGACATTGCCACCGATTGGCGTGCCGGCGTGATTGGGGCGAAAGGTATCAGGCTCTTCGCCGCGAACAACGAAGTGGCGAAGGGCATGCGCGACGCCGGCCACGATGTCTCCGGTGTGCTCGACGACCTGCTTGCTGCATCGGATATCGTCGTCGACTGTACGCCCAAACGGGTCGCGGCCCAGAACGTGCCGCGTTACCGCGAGCTAGGGATCAAGTTCATCGTCCACGGTGGCGAAAAGCACGAGGTCACGGGCCATTCCTTCGTTGCGGACGTTAGCTATGCTACCGCGGTCGGACGGGAAAGTACGCGCGTGGTCTCGTGCAACACGACATCGATCGTACGCACGCTGGGTGCACTCAAGCGGACGGGACTTCTGAAGCGGGCGCGCGGCACACTTCTTCGCCGCGCGACAGACCCTTGGGAAAGTCATATTGGCGGCATCATGAACACGCTTGTCCCCGAGGCAGAGATCCCCAGCCACCAGGGTCCGGATGCGCAGAGCGTTGACCCGGAACTGGATGTCGTAACGATGGCCGTGAAGGTGCCTGAAACACTGGCGCACCTTCACTACTGGACCGTGCAACTCAGTCGCGCGGCCGAGAAGAACGAGATTCTGCGGGCCTTCGCGTCGTCGTCGCGGATCGCATTGATCGACATCGGTGCCGGGCTAAGTGCACTCAACTCGGTGAAGGAACTCATGGCGGACCTAGGCCGCCCACACGACAATCTCTACGAAGTTGCCCTTTGGGCCGATATGCTCAAGGTTCAGGGAAAAGAGCTTTTCTACGCCTACATGGTCGACAATCAGGCCATTGTGATCCCTGAAACGATCGACGCCATACGTGCTCTCGTCGGCACGGTAAGGGACGGAGCGGCGTCCATCGCGAAGACCGACGCGGCACTCGGAATTGGGCGATGGCCCGAATTGACGACCCGTCGATAAAAGCGGACCCTCGGGTTTCGCACGGAAAGCGCGCCTGGATCGGTCGGTTGGATCAAGCACTCGTGATCCTTGCAGGGAAGGTCGGGAAAACCGTTCGCTCAGGACCCTGACGACCGGACGAAATGCCCAACGAGCCGATCACAAGACGGTCCGAACCGGAACTGCGGTGACGGCTTCCCGAAAGATAGCTATCGTACCGGCAACCATAGAAACGTAAACGTCGAGATCACATCCATGTGCCTGTCCCAGGAAGTCAGCTTTGCAGCCAGCGCCTTTTTGGTCGTGGGTGGAACTTATGCCGTCACGCGGGCCTGGGCGATCAATCGCCGATATCTGCCGGTGGCGCTAATGCCTGTCTTCGCTGGTCTGCAGCAGTTCATGGAAGGAAACGTCTGGTGGGGCGTGAACTCCGGCGACCCGGCCACCACGCTTCTGGGCGCGCTGGGGTTCATCTTCTTCACTTGGTTCATGTGGCCCTTCTGGATCCCGCTCGCATCCTGGGTGCTGGAGCCTCCCGACAGTCGGCGTCGGCCCTGGATGGCTGCGATGTCAGTGGCCGGCCTTGCGTTCGGGCTGGCCCTCTACGTACCGCACCTGGCCAATCCGGATTGGGTTGAGGTAACGGTGAAGCAGGATTCGCTGGCTTATGAAGGCACCATGATTCTCGACTATCTGATGCCGCGCTGGATGACTTATGTGATCTATCTGTTTTTGATTATAGCGCCGCCAGCGATGTCGACTTACTACCACATGCGCTGGTTCGCGCTAACCGTCGTCGGGGTGGTCGTGGTCGACATCCTATTTCTGCGCTACGCCTATATCTCATTCTTCTGTCTGCTGGCCGGTCTTGGCACCCTGCACTTGATCTATATCATTGCGCGAAACAAGTGCGCACGCGAATGTCCTGTCCTGTTTTCTTGAGCGGCTAACCATCCGCGAGACGAAGGACACTATCGATGTGTAAATCCGCTGGCCCAGCTCTTGACCGTGGCCGCGCTGAAAGCTTGGCTCTCTCACAGACTCTTGTAACGAGCCGGAGCGCGTTTCTCGGCTTCTTGATGAAGCGGCTTGGGAATCGTGCTGACGCGGAGGATGTTCTGCAGGAATTCTGCATGCGCGTTCTGGCGCGGAAAGATCAGTTGCGCGAGGTGGATCGCATGGATGCCTGGCTCTATGCGGTGTTGCGCTCCGCGCTCAACGACCATTACCGCAAGTCGGGCAGATTCAGCCGTCTGATAGATGCTGTCGCGCTGGAGGCTCAGTCTGCTGTGGTCGCGGATGACCCTGTCGAAGACATGGACGTGATCTGTGAGTGCGTCAAAGGGTTGGTCACCGAATTGCGGCCGACCGATGCAGAATTGATCCGCCGCATAGACATCGACAACGATGATCGCGCGGCGGTGGCGGCGGAACTGGGGCTGAGACCCGGAACGCTGAATGTACGTCTTCACCGCGCCCGTGCCGCTCTGGGTGACGCGCTTCTGGCCCATTGCGGACCGTGCTGCCGTCATGGTTTTGACGATTGCTCGTGTTCACCGCCCGGGTGTGAGCATCCTGTCGAAGCGACCGATTGCCAGGTCGAAGACACCGCCTCGTAACGCGGTTCCGTAACGCTGTGCTCCGAAGGGCGTCTTCAGACCCAAGACGCTCGGGAGGATTGCATGACCAGGGAACCGGCAGAAGCGCAGGCGATCCTAGACCTGGTTTCGGATGTGCTTTGCAAGTGTCAAGGAGCGGTGCAGGCCGATGTCGGGGCACTGTCGGGAGAGTTGTTTCTCAAGGTAGACGTCGAAGGTCGGACTCTCCAGTTTGCGGCGGATGCCTTGGGGCTCACCACACATGAGCCCAGAACGATGCTCTTTCTGTTCTGGCGCCAAATGGCCGGTGCCCTCGTCGGGTCGGTGTCAGGCGCACGGTTGCCAGACGCCATTCAGACACGCGGGGACGGCGCGCCAAGGGGTCAACTCTCAATGCCCCGGATGGGGCTGGTCGTGATGCAAAGACAAAGCCGACATCGGCGAGCCCCCGCACGCATGTAACGAAAGCACGGAGCGAGCGTCTTTCCTTGTGAACCGCGCAAACAGCGTTCATCAGGAAAGGAACACGGAAATGCTCGCAACTCTCATTCTCGCTGGTGCTCTCGTTTCTGAACTGCTCGCACGCACGGCTATCGACCTGCCGCGTGATCGCCCCACAGTCAACGAGGCCGTCGTAGTCATTCCGGCAGAAACCCCGAGGCGCCCGCGCCGGCACTGAGAACAGCACTCGGACTACCGCTTGACGATCGTCGGAAGGCGCGATGACGAACTCAACCAAGATAGTTATCGTCGGGGCCGGGCCAGCCGGCCTTGCCTGCGCGATCGTTTTGGCGCGCGCCGGTCGCCAGGTGGTTGTACGTGAGTGGAAGGATCCTGTAGGCCACAGGTTCCACGACGATTTTCAGGGGCTTGAGAACTGGACCAGGGAACTGGACGTTCTCGAGGAACTGGCCGCCGCCGGGATCACCGCCGATTTTGACCATCATTCATTCGACCGCGGCACGGTATTCGGTCCGTCCGGACATCGGTATGCCGTGAAGGGTAGACGACCGCTTTTCTCTTTACTGCGGCGCGGTTCTGGCCAAGGCAAGCTCGACGCTGCGCTTCTGGCACAGGCCAGCGCCGCGGGTGTCGAGGTCCGTTTCGGCGACAGGGAGAAGACGTTCGCCGACGTGGGCGTCTTGGCCGCCGGGCCGCTCGAGGCCGGCGTGATCGCGGCAGGGCACGTTTTTGAGACAGACATGCCCGACGGGGCTTGGCCGGCGCTTGGTGACGATGTTGCGCCCGGCGGATACGCCTACCTGCTGGTTCAGGGCGGTCGGGGCACTGTGGCGAGTTGCATGTTCACAGGTTTTCGCGACCAGGCCCGTCATGTGAGGGCGGCAGAGGAGTTCTTTCGCGCCCATGCCGGTCTTGAGATGCGCAATGCCCGCGGCTTCGGCGGGTATGGCGCCTACCGATGGCCTCGTAGCGCCATGCAGGGCGTTCATCCGGTGATCGGCGAACATGCGGGCTTTCAGGACGCGCTTGCCGGCTTTGGAATACGCCATGCGATCCGCTCGGGCGTTCTGGCGGCGGAATGCCTGCTGACAGGCAACGACTATGTCGCCCGCTGGAAATCGGAACTTGGTCCGCTTTTGGAAGCAGGAATCGTCAACCGCTGGTTGTTCGGCCTGGGCGGCGAGGCCGGCATGCGCATCGCCAGCCGCAAGTTAGCTACTGGCGATGCGGGGGGCGTGCTCCGCCGTGCATATGATCTGATCACCTTCAGGCGCCTGGCGCTGCCGCTTGCCCGTCGCCGCTATCGCAAGGCTCTGGAGGACCTGAGTTGCAGCCACGTCGATTGCGATTGCGTCTGGTACCTCCATGGCGATCACGGTTCAGCGGGGGCAAATGAAAAAGCGGGAGAAACTGTATGAAACTCAAACCGCTCCTTCGCGCTTCGGGGCTAGGTCGTCGGGCTCCGCTTGCGCTCTGGCTTCTTGATGGTGCGCTGCGCAAACTCATCCCTACGGGTACGCTCGAAGTTCGATTGCCAGATGGCGAAACCAGGCGCTACGGCACGGGAACTCCCGCGATTGCGATTGTGATCCGCGACTGGCCGACACTCCGCCGGATCGCCGTCCATCCAGACCTCGCTCTCGGTGAAGCATGGATGGAAGGCGGACTGTCGGTCGAAAAGGGCGATCTCTACGGCCTGATCGCCCTTTGTCTGGAGAATTACCAGAACGTCCGTTTGCCATGGCTATGGCGTTTCCGCGACCGGCTGAGGATGACGCTCAGGCGGTTCACAATGTACAATCCTATCCCGCGGTCGCGCCGGAATGTCGCCCATCACTACGATCTGGGCGACGATCTGTACGACCTCTTTCTCGACGCCGAGCGGCAGTATTCCTGCGCCTATTTCGAGACCTCCGAAGAGAGTCTCGAGATCGCGCAGGTTCAGAAGATGCGCCACATCGCGGCCAAACTGCGCGTGCTGCCGGGACAGAAGGTGCTCGACATCGGTTCCGGCTGGGGTGGTTTGGGGATGTATCTTGCCCATGTGTCCGACGCGCAGGTGACCGGGGTCACGCTGTCGGTGGCTCAGCAGAAATACGCCACCGATCGGGCGCGGACCGATGGGCTAAATGACCGGGTCCGCTTTGATCTGCGCGACTATCGCCACCAGACTGGCCGCTTCGACCGGATCGTATCGGTCGGCATGTTCGAGCATGTCGGCGTCGGGCATTACGGCGAGTATTTTGGCACACTCGCGAACCTGCTCGATACGGACGGTGTCGCGCTAGTGCATACGATCGGGAGTGCTCGCCCGCCGCGAGCGCCTGACCCTTGGATAACAAAGTACATCTTTCCAGGCGGCTATGTTCCGTCGCTTTCGGAAATCGTCCCGGAGGTTGAACGGGCGGGTCTCGTAATCGCGGATATCGAAGTGCTCCGCCTTCACTATGCCGAAACGCTGAAATCCTGGAGGGACCGCTTCATGGCGCACTGGTCCGAGGCGGCCGCGCAATATGATGAACGCTTCTGTCGGATGTGGGAATTCTACCTCGCGTCCTGCGAAGCAGGGTTCCGCCATAACTTTCTGGTCGTGTTCCAGATCCAGCTTGCACACCGATTGGACGCTGTCCCCATGACACGGGACTATATGGAATCCACCAAAAGGCAGCTGCCCGATTTGAGCCGCGGCAGGAATGCGGATACCGTGAAGTCGAACGCGCGCAGAGAGGGCAGGGTCGCGGCCGAATGACCATCCGCAAAGCATCGCTGATCGTCTTGGTCATGTTCCTGTGGGCCGTCTGCTTCCCTCTCATCGTGGCGGGTTTTGCCTACGCCCCACATCTGACCTTCGCTTCCTTGCGGGCGTTTCTCGCCGGATCGGCGCTCGTGGCCCTCGGGATGATATTTGGCCGACCCTGGCCGCGAGGCATGCGGGTATGGCTCGCGATCGTCGGCATCGGTTTCGGGGCCACGTCGCTCGGATTTCTTGGCATGTTCATGGCCTCGGAATTCATCTTGCCCGGACTCGCCACGGTGCTGGCCAACGCGCAGCCGCTAATGGCCGCGGCGCTTGCAACCGCAGTCTTGGGCGAGAGTTTGAGTGGGCGCGGCAAGGCGGGCCTCGCCTTGGGGTTTATCGGCATCGTGCTGATTGCCGCGCCACAGTTTCAGGCACCTGCGGGGAGCGCGTTTGGGCTCGGCGCCGCTTACATCCTGCTGGCGGCCCTGGGCATCACGATCAGCAACGTCCTTATCCGCGCGCTGGCGGAGCGTGCAGATACCCTGTTGGCGATGGGAAGTCAGATGCTGATCGGTGGGGTCCCTCTCACGGTGGGTGCGTTTCTTTACGAAGAACCGATGTCGGTCACGTTCTCACCGCAGTTCGTTCTTATTCTGCTCGCGATCAGTCTCTTCGGTACATCGCTTGCCTATTGGCTGTGGAGCGAGATTCTTCGAACGACCGACCTTAGCCGCGCCAACGCCTTCGCTTTCCTGGTGCCTGGCTTCGGACTTGCCATGGGCGGCATCTTTTTCGGAGAGTCCATCGGACTTTTGACGAGTTTGGGCATCCTTGTTGCGCTTGTCGGTATCGCCATGACCAATACCGATCGTTCCGAAGCCGAACAGTCTCCGGAGTCATGCGCGAAGTAATCCGCGGCAGCCAGGAAATCAAAAAACGTGTAATGTATCCGGGTCTCGGGCGTCTTGATTATGAAGCGCTTTTGTACGCGCGCTTTGACAAAATGAGGTCCTGACATGACCAGCATCAGCAACACGCCCCGCGCCGCGCATATCCCAATTCAGGCTCTGGGCTGGAGCCTCGGCATTTTCTTCGCAATCACTTACACGATCTGCGTGGTCTTCGACTTGGCCTTTCCCGGCCAGAGCATGACCGGCCTCTGGAATCCGCTACTGCCATGGGTCGATAATATCAGCCTCGGAAACTACGTCCTCGGCGTCGCCGAAACCCTGCTTTACGGCTGGTTCGTCGCGCTGATCTTCGGCCCGTTATTCAACTTATTTGCTGAACGGAGTTCATGATGGCCACGACCGGATCCCCCAAACGGCAGCTCAAGTCGGTAGCGACTGGAGCGGCCGCTTCACCGGCCAACCAAAGCGGCCCGAAAACTGAAGAACCGAAGGCCGCGCAGGTCGAAAGACCGACCGCTGCCGCCTCGACGTATCCTCAAGACCTGTTTGAGCGCTGGGTCCTGTTCATGGACACGCTACGCGAGCGTGCCGACAACATGATCGAGCATGAGCGGCGGGGGATGCCGCCGCTTCTGGAGTTCAAGTACGAAACCCTTCTCGACGCACGCCGCTTCGAACGTCCCGCCAACTACGCGTTGCTAAGAATCACCGAAGTCGGCGACGACTGCTGGGATGATTGCGTCGACAAGGCCAAGCCGCCGGTGATCGTGGTCGACCCCCGCGCCGGCCACGGCCCCGGCATCGGTGGCTTCAAGCGCGATAGCGAGGTGGGTATCGCCATGCACGAGGGCCACCCGGTCTATTTCGTCGTGTTCTTTCCCGAACCCGAATCCGGACAGACCCTGGCCGATGTGCACCATGCGTTGCGCCGTTTCGTCGAGGAAATCGCGAGGTGTCACCCGGACCATCCACCCGTTCTCTATGGCAACTGCCAGGCGGGCTGGGCGATCACACTTCTGGCTGCTGACTGCCAGGGTCTTGCTGGTCCGATTGTCCTCAACGGCTCGCCGCTCTCGTATTGGGCCGGTGAAGCGGGAACCAACCCGATGCGAATGATGGGCGGACTTGCCGGAGGCACCTGGGCCGCGCACATGACCGCGGACCTTGGCGACGGACGTTTCGACGGCGCGTGGCTTGCGCAAAACTTCGAGAACCTGCAGCCTGAAAAGGCGATCTGGGACAAGTACGCCCACCTGTTCTCGCATATCGACAATGAGCGCGTCCGGTTCCTGGAATTCGAGCGGTGGTGGAATGGCTACTACACGCTGAGCCGCGAGGAGATCCTCGCGATCACCGAAAACCTCTTCATCGGCAACAAGCTGGAGACCGGTGAAATGCGGATCTGCGAGGGCTGCACCGCCGATTTGCGGCGAATCCAGAACCCGATCGTGATCTTTGCCTCCGAGGGCGACAACATCACCCCGCCGGCGCAGGCATTGGGCTGGATCCCGAAAGTCTATGCGGACACCGCCGCGCTTAAGGCTGCGGGGCAGCGGATCGTCTATCTCATCAACCCCCATGTCGGGCATCTCGGCATCTTCGTCTCGGCCTCGGTGGCGCGACTAGAACACCGCGCGATCCTCGAAAGCCTTGACGAGATCGAGACCCTTGGGCCCGGCCTCTACGAAATGAAGATCGACAATCCCACCGGCGATCCCGACTGCAAGAAACCGGCCTATTCGGTCAGCTTCGAGGCGCGCCACGTCTCTGACATCGGCGAGGCGCACTCCGAGGATGCGCTCAGGAACGTCGCACAGGTCTCCCGCACGGGTGAGGCGGCTTACGATCTGTTCCTGGGCCCTTGGCTAAGGGCGCTGACCACACCGCAATCGGCGGAGGCCCTGCGCGCGATGCATCCGATGCGTTGGACCCGCCTCATGTTCTCGGCGCGCTACAACCCGTGGATGGGTGCCGTGCAGGCCGTGTCCGATGCAATCCGCTCACACCGCAAGCCCCTGCCCGATGACGACCCCCAACTGAAGGCCGAACGCGAGACCATGGAGCGGATCGGGGCCAGTCTCGGGGCGATGCGTGTAGCCCGCGATCAAGCCATCGCAACCTTGTTCAAGGCACTATACGCCCCCGGCGCCTTGATCGTAGACCAAGAGAAGGAATGAGTGATGCAATGGATCTTCGACAACTGGCTGATCTTGTTGCTCGTTGGCGGGATCATGGCCATGCATCTCTTCGGTCATGGCCATGGCGGTCATGGCGGCCATGGTTGGGGAGGCCAGAGAAAGAACACCTCCAACGACCGTACCGCTCATGTGCATGACACCCGGGATGCCCGCAGCGCCGCAAACGAAGAAGCGGCGACAGCTCGCGAACAGCCGATGGATAACGGGCGGGCATGAGATGC
>Ga0209578_10000176_pt1 | contig 117826 bp, 109 predicted proteins | sample tdAd472_FD_187127 | JGI IMG/M metagenome (GOLD analysis project Ga0209578, IMG submission 187127) | Marine sediment microbial communities from the Atlantic coast under amendment with organic carbon and nitrate - tdAd47.2 (SPAdes)... | ecosystem: Environmental > Aquatic > Marine > Coastal >...
AACATGGAAGGCTTGTTCGCTGCCGGCGAAGCGGCCTGCTGGGATATGCATGGCTTCAATCGTCTCGGTGGCAACAGTCTTGCCGAGACCATCGTCGCCGGACGACTTGTCGGCCGCAGCGTCGCGAAGTTTGCGGCAGGTACCCCGCTTGATACGAGCACCAGCCTGGCATTCGACGCTACGCGTTATGCGGAATCGCGTGCCGAGGACTGGCTCGCTCGAACGGGTGATGGCCGGGGCGTCTACGAGATTCGCGACGCCATGGCCGAGACGATGATCGCCAACGTCGGTATCTTCAGAACGGGCGAGGAACTCGAGCAGGGCGTGAGTGACCTGCAAACCTTGCACGAAGATTGTGACAAGGCCGTGCTGCGCTCGAAAGCGCCGGGCATGAATCCGGAACTTACTTTTGCCTTGCGCCTGAAGAGCATGTTGCGACTGGCGCTGGTTACCGCCCAGGGCGCGTTGGCAAGAACCGAGAGTCGCGGCGCGCATTACCGCACAGACTACCCATTGCGCAATGATGCGGAGTGGCTGAGCCGCACGCTGGTTCGCTGGCAGGCAGACGCCGCAGAGCCCGAGTTCAGCTACGAACCAGTCGGACTCATTGATCTGCCGCCGGGGCATCGTGGTTACGGCAGCGACGAACGCATAGAGTTGACGACGCCAATCGACGACTATAACGCCGATGTCGACGGCCAACAGGAACAACACGGCAAGCTCGGCACAATGGAACCAATAGGCAGCCGGATCAAGTGGCGCGCATGGGAGCAATCAGTATGAGTAGCGGAGCTACCACGGCGGGCAGGCGACTACGCTTCGAGATATTCCGCTTTAACCCCGAAGATCCGGATTCCACGCCGCATATGCAAAGCTATGAACTCGACGAAACGCCGTACATGTCATTGTTCATTGCGCTTAACGAGATACGCGAGAAGCAGGACCCGAGTTTGCAGTACGACTTTGCCTGTCGTTCGGCGATTTGCGGTTCCTGCGGCATGATGGTCAATGGCCGCCCGGCACTGGGTTGCCGAACCCTGACGAGCGATTTGCCCGAGGTGATTAACCTGCATCCGTTACCGGTCTTCAAGCTCGTCGGCGATCTTTCAGTCGATACCGGCACCTGGTTTCGGGAGATGGTCGAGAAAACCGAAGGCTGGGTGCATGCGCAAGAAGCATTCGATCCCGATGCGCAGGAAGCGCGCATGGATAATGACACCGCTGACGCGATTTATGAGAGCGATCGCTGCATCGAATGTGGTTGTTGCGTTGCGTCCTGCGGCGCTGCGAACGTCAATGATGATTTTCTCGGTCCGGCCGGATTGAATCGTATCGCGCGATTTGCAATGGACCCGCGTGACAAGCGCGAGGATTCAGAGTGGTTCGACGTGGTGTCGAACCAGGACGGCGTCTTCGGCTGCATCGGCATGATGGCCTGCCACGACATCTGTCCCAAGGAATTGCCGCTACTCGAGGTGTATGCCTACCTGCGTCGCAAAGCAGTGTCTTCGGCATTTACTAAAAAGGCCTGACATTCGACGAAAGTCGTAAACCCCGCAGTAACGACTGCGAGGTCAGGCTATTCAGGCGTTTACGCTATCGCCCCCAACGATCGTCTTGAGTTCTACGGATTCTACGTATTGTGGAGTTCCGTGTTGCTACGTATCCATAGATGCGGGGGAATAAAAACAAGCAACGCATCGAATTTTTCGCACGCCTGACAATCGGGCTTGCCTTCCTGAGAATCGGGTTGGGAGAAGCGTAGATGAAGTGGCACGTATTGCGCCCGCTATGGCTGGCCATCGGATTGATCGTTGCGATCTTTGTCGCTCGTGAATTCATGGTCCCTGACGACTTCGGGGTCCACGGAGATAGCTTCACTTATAACTATCATCGACTCGGCAACGTCCAGGAGTGGAAAGACTTTCCCGCCAAGTACCTGGGACGAGACTCATGTATCGAATGCCATGAGGAGAATTTTGAGCAGAACGCCGCGTCTCCACATGCGCCCATTGAATGCGAAAACTGCCACGGACCCGGCGCCAATCATCCGGACGAGATCGAATATCTGCCGTTGAATACGACCCGGGAACTGTGTCTGCGTTGCCACGAGTCACTCGACTATCCGGGCAGCCAGCGCGCAGAGCTTCCAAACATCAGAAACAGTACGCACAAGCGACGTCGCGAGTGCATCAAGTGCCATGACCCGCATGACCCGAGGGAGGAAGACGAATGACCTGTTCCCGGAGGGACTTCCTACAGAAGGCCGTGGGTGGGACGCTGGTGTCAGCGTTGCCCCTGAGTGCATTTACGTTGCTGACGACGGACGAAGCAAAAGCCATCGTCGCGGAGTCCAAAACAAGGTGGGCATTTCTTGTCGACACGAGAGGGTGCGTTGGCTGCGGTCTGTGTGTTACAGCCTGCAAGAACGAAAATGAAATACCGTTTGATGCGCCGGTTACGAGGACCTGGGTGGAGCGTTACGTCGTCACGAAAGACGGGGAAACGCATATCGACTCACCGCTGGGCGGCCGCGACGGGTTTATAAGCGACATGGTTCGGGATGAAGAGATTGATCCCGACGATATCGCAAAGGCTTTTTTCGTTCCCAAGCTCTGCAATCAGTGCGATAACCCGGCCTGTGTGCAGGTTTGCCCGGTAGGCGCTACCTACCAGACGGATGATGGCGTTGTACTGGTCGACAGAAAATGGTGCATCGGCTGTGGCTATTGCATCATGGCTTGCCCTTACGGTGTCAGGTTCTTCCACCCGGAGCACCGCGTAGCTGACAAATGCAACTTCTGCTATCACCGGATCAGCAACGGCAGAGAGCCGGCATGTGTCGAGAATTGCCCGTTCGGTGCCCGCAGGATTGCCAATCTGCGCGATCCCGACGATCCGGTCACCAAGATAATTACCACCGAAAGAGTATCGGTCCTTAAAGATGAGTACGGCACGAAGCCGCACGTCTTCTATCTCGGCCTCGATACGAACGTGAGGTGATTTCATGACAACCGAAGCAATCGTTCATGGCGTCGAATGGACTGTAAAAGAGCTCTTCGTATACCCGAATGAGTTCATTTACTGGAGCATCCAGATTGTCATGTATCCGTACATGACGGGTCTAGTAGCGGGCGCGTTCGTGCTGTCGTCCCTGTATCACGTGTTTGGTCAGAAAGATCTCAAGGAGATCGCGCAGTTCTCGCTCGTATTCTCGCTTGCGTTGTTGCCCGTCGCCGCATTGCCGTTGCTCCTGCATCTGCAACAGCCAATGCGCGCTATGGAACCGTTGCTGACGCCACATTTCACATCGGCGATTGCCGCATTCGGTATTGTATTTACAGCGTACGGGCTCATCGTTGTCAGTGAGATCTGGTTCGTGTATCGCAAGTACTTTGTTGAGCAGGTTCACGAACTCAAAGGTAAGTCCGGCCTTGTCAATTTCTTTCGGCTGAATGTCTATCGCATTCTGACGATGGGGTCTTTCGATATCAGCGAGGAAGCGCTGCGAGTGGACAAGAAAGCCGCGAAGATACTGGCGGCCGTCGGTATTCCGGTTGCGTGTTTCCTGCACGGGTACGCCGGGTTTATCTTCGGCTCCGTCAAGGCTAACGCGCTTTGGATGTCGCCGCTGATGCCCGTCATCTTCATCATGTCGGCCGTTGTCTCAGGCATCGCTCTTTGTATGCTGACTTACATCGGCATCATGGAGTGGCAGGCGTTCTGGCGCCGCCGCCGTGGCGGGGCGATCGAGGCCAGCGCGATCAAGGGCGCGGAAACAGACATCATAGACAAGTCAGCGAAGTACCTGATCGGTTTCCTCATCGCCGCAATCAGCCTGGAGTTGCTCGATCTCATTTTCCGTGGCTACACTGCTATGAAGTCCTGGGACATCCTCCGTTCTGTCATGTACGGGAAGGACTTCATCAACATTTTCGTGCTCCAGTACACGCTCGGTAACCTGGTGCCGTTCGTCCTGTTGATCCTGCCGGGACGGACGATGAAGCGCACTGTGCTCGCATTGCTGCTCGTGTTGTTCGGCGTATTCATGATGCGCTGGAACGTTGTCATCGGCGGCCAGGCGTTCTCACTGTCATTCTCGGGCTACATGCATTACCACATCCCGGTAATTCCACATAGCCTCGAGACGTTCAAGGAGGGCGTGTTCGGCGCCCTGACCGTAATTGCCACACCGTTCGTACTGTTCTGGATGATCAACAAGTTCGTACCTTCGCTGGAGAGGGACCAGGAGTAGGATTGATAGCAACGCCTGGACACGCTTAGCAGCCGAATTGAAGGCATCGTCATGCAAGATCGGATAGCTGAATTCGAGTCACGGCTGGCCAGCGTCGAGCGGCGGCTCAGCGCACTGGAGGGTGTGGCACCAGAGGACGGCGGTGCGGACAAACCGGTTCCCGATGTGGAATCCGATTACGGGTTCGTTACCGTTTCCTCGATGCATATCGGCCGCGCCCTGCTTATATTCGGCGGCGCCTACCTGCTGCGCGCAATCACCGATTTTCAATTCGTACCGACCGGCATCGGTATTCTCATGGGCGCGGCATACGCCGTCTTCTGGCTGTTCCTGGCGTATCGGAAGAGCGCTGACCCGGCGGAGCGAACGCAGGCGGTGATTCTCGGAGCCATATCGATCGTCCTGGCGATGCCATTGCTGGTCGAGGCGGCCAACCGCTTCCAGCTGTTGTCGGGCACGCAAAGTCTCATTGCTTTGACCGTGTATTGCGGATTGGCATTCGCCGTGGCCGCTATGCGTGACCTGCGCAGCATCGCCTGGCTAACCACGCTGGGTGGTATTGCGACCGCTGGTGCCGTGATGATCGTGTCGCACAGCGCCATCGTCGTTGCCACATTCCTGATGCTGCTCGGCATCGGTGTACTATGGCTCGTATATCGGTTCGAGTGGATGGCGCTGCAGTGGTTCGCGGCCGGTGGGGCAAATGCCGGCGTGCTGGCCCTGGTTGCGCTCAGCCAGACTGATCAGTGGTCAATTGAGCCTCGGACGGCGGCAATCTTCGGCACGATTCTGCTACTTGCCTACCTGCTGAGTTTCGCGATTCACACCCGGGTCCTCGGACAGTACGCCGGCATTTTCGAGGCGATACAGGCACCGGTTGCAGCGGTCATCGCGTTCTCGGCGGCGTATGTGGCGGCGCAGGCGGGCCAGTTCGGCCTTGCTCCCGTGGGAGTTATGTCGATCGTACTTGGCGGCTGCGCCTATGTGCTGGCGTTCACGGGGAAATCGCGTCATTCCCGCGGCAGAAACTACTTCTACTATTCCACGCTGGGGCTTGTCTTCGTGCTGGCAGGCAGCGCGATGATCCTGTCGCCAACCGCGGCCGCTGCGTTGTGGTCACTGATGGCGCTGGCCATGGCCTGGCAGAGCGGGCGCACGGGCCGGGTCGCCCTGAGCCTGCAATGCACGTTCCTGCTGGTCGCGGCCGGCGTGTACTCGGGCATATTGGCGACCGGGCTGCAGGCACTCGCGGGAGACGTTACTTCGGGGTGGCCGCTGTTGCTTTCAGCCCATGTCGGCGTAGCGCTCGTCACAGTTCTCTGCCTGTTTTTGCCGGTTGCGCAGCAGTCGGAGCGCTGGGGCGCGCTGGCTGGCCTGCCACAATTGACCGTATTGATGTTGTCGGTCTGGGAGGTCGGCGGACTCATAGTGGTATTCGCGGCACCGATCCTGGCCAATACTGCAGGTGCGGAACCTGATCTGGGTGCCCTGGCCGCTTTGCGGACTGCGGTGTTGTCCGTAGCGTCGGTGACGTTGGCGCTGTCGAGCCAGCATCCACGGTGGCCGGAAGCGCGTTGGCTGGTTTACCCGGTCCTGGTGCTGGTCGGGGTGAAACTGTTTGTCGAAGACTTTCCTAACGGCGAGCCCATGACCCTGTTCGTCGCGCTCGCGTTCGTTGGCAGCGCGCTACTACTGGTCAACCCTGTGATGAGCGCAGACGAGGGTTCCGGCAAAGTAGCAGGCTCGCAAGAAAGTCCGGAGTAGCCCTGATCCGCTGCTACTGATCGTCGGGTGACCAATCCTCGAACTGAGGCAGCGGGTCGTGAATTTCGAACCAGTTCGCTTTCGAGCCGACGAATTCATGATATCCGGGACGAATATCGTGGTCGTCGTCGAGGGTGCCGAGACAAACGTAAGCAAACTCCGCGTAGTCCGAATGCGTTGCGTACACGTAGCTGCCGCAGGTTCGACAGGACAACATACTTAGCTTGCCAGTTACATCGTACGAATTGAGATGATCGTTACCGGCGATGAGATGCAGGTTCGTGGCCGGGACCTTTACGTAAACACCGAAGGCTGTTCCCGTCATGCGACGGCAGAGAGAGCAGTGACAAATGCTGACGTCGGTCGGTTGAGTTTCGAACTCGAATTGAACCTGATTGCAGAGGCAGTGTCCCGTATACATTACTTGAGAATGCCCTTGATCTTATTTGCACGAGCAAACCAGATGGCGAATATGCTGAGAGTAAGAAACACGAATTCAACGGCGATATGGGATGCGCTCATCACGCTTGCAACGTTGGCAAGAACAAACGCCCGCCACAAAGCGGCGATGAAGAACACGACCGAGATGCTATAAAGCGGCAGCGCCGAGGCCCGTCGCAACAGCAGAGAAATCGCGCCTAACAAACGAGTCGCGGCAGCGATAATTCCGACCGCGATCGCCCAGACAGGGATGTTCGAAATATAGTCAGCGTAGGCCTGCCTGTTTTCTGCGGTTTCAGCCGTTAACGCAAATTCTTGCGGTGTTTCTACGAAGTAAGCGACATAAATCGAAGCGCCGCCAAGGGCCCAAAGCAACAATGCGCCAGAAATCACCCAGAAAGAAATCGACGGTACTTCGGCAGGTACTGATGAACCGATCATTGGTTCAAATTCCAGGCATTGACCTTGCACTTCCACTCGCCGCTTTTCAGGCGAACCCACACTTTTGCCCATTTGCTCGAACCACGACCAACGCTTCCATCCGGCAGCGAAAATGTCGCGTTGCAGGTACCGCGCGACCACGCCAGGTCCTTCGAGTCGGCAACCTCAACGAAGGTCTGCGTACAGTCCAGCGAGAATTGTGGATCGTCAAACAATTTGGTGTAGAAGCCAACAATAGCCTCTCTTGAATCAAGTGCCGGAACACCGGGCGGAAAAAATACTGCCTCGGGCGCGAGGAATGTCGCCCACCGGTCAATGTCCTTCGCGTTGGTCGATACGACCCAGTCGTTGTATGTGGCAAGGATTACATCTGAGGCATCTGTGGACTTTTCACCTGCGCTTGCAGCAAATGGCAAGAAAAGACAGAGAAAAGCGATAGTCAGGACGGTACGCGTGAGCATTCGTCACCTGATTGGCGTTGCGTACTCGATAGTATAGGGCACTCAGGCGATATGGCTTGTTCAGCTCTGCCTACGCTGCTGAAATCTCCTTCAACGCCCTGAGCACGTCCTGGCGACTGATCTGTCCGACGAGCATGTTGTCTTTCATCACCGGGTATCGCCGGTAGCCCGACGCAATGAACAACTCGGCGAGGTCGATGATGCTCATGTTGGCATCGACGGTATCCACATCGGACGTCATCAGGTCCGAGATGGGGCCGCCCGGCTGCTCGTGATAGGCGGCTTTCAGGATGACGCTGAGGCAGTCGAATTCAGACAACATGCCGACAAGCGTGCCATGGCTGTCGACGACCGGGGCACCAGCAATGCGATGGTTTACGAGGTCGTGAATCGCGTCCAGCACATCGGTGTCGGGTGCGAATGTCACGAGCTTGCCTGACATGTAGTCTTTGACCTGAACTGGCTTGATTGGCATGGCCTTTCCCTCTAATTCTCTGCTTTGCGTCGGCAATTGCCATTGCCACTGCACAACTCACAACCTTTGCCGTTGAGGCCGCCACAGCTGCCCTTGATAGGACTGCGCCCGGCAATGACACCTATCGCCATGCCGGTGACAGCGAGCGCGATGATGGCAAAGCTCATTAATAAGGTGATCAACATGGTCATCGTCCCAATACCTTTGTCACAAACACCGGCGACATGCGTTCCTCGAATTTGCTGCCGAGCCGAAGCAGGAAATAAGCGGCAATACTTTCCTGTTCCGCGAGGGCAAGCCCTGCTTCGGGCCCCATGACCAGCAGTGCCGTTGCCGCGGCATCCGCGAAGGCTGCAGTATCGGCGACGACGGTAACCGATGCGCCGTTATGGGCAACCGGCCGGCCCGTGCGTGGATCTATAGTGTGCGAGTAGTGACTGCCGTCGTGCTCGAAGTAGTTGCGATAGTCTCCGGACGTCGCCATTCCCGTATCGGTCAGATGTAACACGGTCTGCACCGAGCGCCCGGTTCGGTCTGGCGTCTCGATGGCGATGGCCCATTTCTCACTTTTTCCATTCAGGCCGCGCAGACGCAGCTCGCCACCGATTTCCACCAGGTAGTCGGCCAGGGCTCTCGCATTAAGCAGGTCCGCCACGCGATCCACGGCGTGGCCTTTCGCAAAAGCCGATAAATCGATATTGAGGCCAGACACGTCCTTGCGCAATGCGGGCTTACCACAATCCGTATGCAGTTTCGCATGCCCTGTGTTGCCTAACGTCGTTGCAACCTGATCTTCGCTTGGCGGTGCCGTGACTGATTCTGAAGGGCCGAAGCCCCACAAGTTGACCAACGGTCCAACCGTGACATCGAAGGCGCCATCCGTGAACTGACTGACGACCTGGGCGGCTTCGACTGCGTGACAAAGCTCCGCGGAGACCTCTATCCACTCTGTGCTGTTGCTCGTATTGAACTGCGATAGCTCCGAGTCGTCGAGGTAGGTAGACATCGTCTGGTTGATAGCGTCAAGCGCATCCTGGATGTCTTGCTGCAAAGAGGCCAGATCCAGATCCGCCGGGGGTGCGATCACCTTGACGCTGAACGTCGTGCCCATCGTCGATCCGACAAGCTCCTGAACCGGACGATCGACAGACGAATCCCCACAAGCACTCAGCGCAAGCGACAGCGTAGCTGCCAATACCCAACGCTGATGCCTGCTCACGCTTGTCACCCGCCGAAGTCGTCCAGCATGATGTGGTCGTCCGCAACGCCGAGATCCTGAAGCATCGAAATCACAGCCGAATTCATCATGGGCGGGCCGCACATGTAGTACTCGCAGTCTTCCGGCGCAGGATGGTCCGCCAGGTACTCGTCCAGAAGTACTTTATGGATGAAGCCGACAGAGCCGGTCCAGTTATCCTCGGGCAATGGCTCTGAAAGCGCCAAATGCCACTCGAAATTGTCGTTGGCGGCCGCCAGCTCGTCGAACTCCTCGACGTAAAAAGATTCTCTCAGGCTGCGCGCGCCGTACCAGAACGACATCTTGCGCTTGGAATGAATGCGCTTCAGCTGATCGAAGATGTGCGATCGCATTGGCGCCATGCCCGCACCACCACCGACGAATACCATTTCGTTGTCGGTTTCCTTCGCAAAGAACTCGCCAAACGGTCCGGATACGATGGTCTTGTCGCCGGGTTTCAGGTTGAAAATATACGAGGACACGATGCCCGGAGGGATCTTCTCGGAGGCCCCGGGAGGCGGTGTTGCGATGCGTACGTTGAGCTTCACGACGTCCTTCTCGAGAGGGAAGCTCGCCATCGAGTACGCCCGCATCGTTTCGTGCTTGACGTGCGATTTGTAGCGCCACATGTCGTAGCGGTCCCATTCGTCGCGGAATTCCTCGTCGATATCGAAATCCTTGAAAGAGAGATCGTGCGGCTGGCACTCGATCTGAATGTAACCGCCGGCGCGGAAGTCGATTTCCTCCCCCTCGGGCAATTTGACGACGAGTTCCTTGATAAAGCTCGCGACGTTCACGTTCGACACTACTTCGCACTCATACTTCTGCACGCCGAACACTTCGTCGGGGACCTGAACCTTCATGTCCTGCTTCACCGCGACCTGGCAAGACAGACGGAAATGTTCCGCGGCTTCACGCTTGCTGATCGACGATGTTTCGGTCGGCAGGATTGCGCCGCCGCCCGATAGCACCTGTACCTTGCATTGCCCGCAAGTACCACCGCCGCCGCAGGCCGAGGCAATGAGGATTCCTTCTTCGGCGAGACCCTGCATGAGTTTGCCGCCGACTGGTATCGCCAGATCCCGCTCGTCGTTGACGATGACGGAGACGTTGCCCGTCGACACCAGGCGCGAACGCGCCGCGAGGATAACGAATACAAGCACGAGGATGATCGCTGTAAACAGCGCCATGCCGAGGCCGACTTCGGTGAGGACCATGGTGTTCATAACTGGATCCCCGACAGGCCCATGAAGCCGAGCGACATCAGGCCGACGATGATGAATGTGATGCCGAGACCCTGCAGGCCATCGGGTACGTCACTGTAACGAAGCTTCTCGCGAATTCCGGCCAGCGCAATCAGTGCGACCGCCCAGCCGAAGCCGCTGCCGAGCCCGAACGTCACGCTCTGCGCGAAGTTGTACTGCCGTTCCACCATGAACAACGAGCCGCCGAGAATCGCACAGTTCACGGTGATCAGAGGCAGGAAGATGCCGAGAGCGTTATAGAGTTTCGGGACATGCCGGTCGAGCGTCATCTCGAGGATCTGCACGAGTGCCGCGATCACACCGATGTAGGAAACCAGGCCCAGGAAGCTCAGGTCGACGTCGGGCAAACCGGCCCAGGCCAGCGCGCCTCCCTTCAACAGATACGTGTAAATCAGGTAATTGACCGGCACCGTGATCGCCTGGATCACGACTACGGCCACACCCAGGCCGATCGCAGTATCGACGCGCTTCGAAATTGCGAGAAACGTGCACATGCCGAGGAAGAACGTCAGCGCGAGGTTCTCGACAAATGCTGCCCTGATAAAGAGGTTGATGTACTGCTCCATCAGATCACCTCGGTCCGATGCACTTCATGGATTTGGTATTCAGGCTTCTCGACCTGTTGCGGCCGCACCGCACGGATGGCCCATATCAGCAGCCCGATAATGAAAAACGCGCTCGGCGGCAGCAGCATGAGGCCGTTCGCTTCATACCAGCCACCATTGCTGGCGAGCGGCAGAATCTGCACGTTCAGCAGGCTGCCGGCGCCGAAAAGCTCCCGGAGGATTGCGACGCTGATCAACACGACGCTGTAGCCCAGCCCGTTGCCGATGCCGTCGAGGAAGCTCATGCCGGGCCCGTTGCTCATCGCGAATGCCTCGGCCCGCCCGAGGATGATGCAGTTCGTGATGATCAGGCCGACGAAGACCGAGAGCTGTTTCGAGGTCTCGAACGCATAGGCCTTCAGGATCTGGTCAACGACGATAACGAACGACGCGATGATTGTGATCTGCACGATGATGCGGATATTGTTCGGTATGCGCTTACGGAGCACGCTGATTGTTGCACCGGACATCGCCGCGACGCTCGTCATCGCGATACACATGATGAGTGCAGGCAGCAAGGAGGTTGTTACCGCCAACGCCGAACAGATGCCCAGCACCTGTAACGTAACCGGGTTGTTATCGACGAGCGGGTCGATAAGGACTTTGCGTGCCTCAGCCATTGCCATTCGCCTCATTGGTCATTTTCTTGAGATAAGGACCGAAGCCGTGCGGGCCGGTCCAGTACTGAATCAGGTTGCTTACTCCGTTCCCGGTGAGTGTTGCCCCGGACATACCGTCGACCTGGTGAACGGCGTTCGGGCCAGGCGGAGCTTTGCCGCGAACGACTTCGAATCGAGGATTGCCGGCGGCGTTGAATAGCAGCTTTCCGGGAAACTGGGCGAGCCAGGAGTCCTTGTCGATCTGATCGCCGAGCCCCGGCGTCTCCGCATGCTCGAAGAACCGCAGGCCGCGGACCGTGTTGCCGTCGGCCTCGATCGCGAGGAAACCACGCATCGTCGACCACAGCCCTGCGCCGTATACGGGCAGGATGATCTGCTGTGTCGCGTCACCGTCCATCACGACGTACACAGGGGAATAAACCGGCCGCCTGCGCAAGTTTGCGATGTCCAGGTCTTTGGGAATCGACACGCTAATGCTCGGATCGTTCGCGGCTGCGGCCGCATCGAAAGACTGCGGGTCGATGCCATCGATATAGTCGCCACTCTCGAGATCAACCATGTAGGCGTCGATACCGCCGAACAGGGTAGCGATATCAGCATCCGGCTCATACAGCCCTGCCACTTCCAGCACGATTCGTTGCCGGAATGCGGTCTGATTCTTCTCCTGCAGCGGCTGCAGCACGACGGCGGCGGCCGATACAAGTACCGAGCATGTGATGCTGACTCCGATGGCGACGACCAGCGTGTTCTTGATGCTGTCGCGGTCGAAGCTGCTTTTCTTATCGTCAGACATTGCGTTTCATCCTGCGCTTGATGTTGGAGCGGATGACCAGGTAGTCGATGAATGGAGCGAAGATGTTGCCGAACAGGATCGCGAGCATGATGCCCTCAGGGAACGCGGGGTTGATGACGCGAATCACCCAGGTGAGCGCACCGACCAGCAGTCCGAAGACCCAGTGTCCGACCATCGTGTCAGGGGCGCTGACGGGATCGGTTGCCATGAATATCGCGCCGAAGGCGAAACCGCCCAGGGCGATATGCCAGTGCCACGGCATCGACATCATCGGGTTGGCGCTGTCGGCGCTCGTGAAGAGTAGAGCTGGGATAATCAGTCCCGCGAATACGCCGACCATCACGCGCCACGAAGCGATGCCCGAGTAGACGAGGATAACGGCACCGATCAGGCAAGCGGCAACCGATGTCTCGCCGATCGAGCCCTGCATCTGGCCGACGAACGCCTGCGTATACGTCAGGCCGGTGCCGAGCAGCCCCGACATGCCTTCGATTGCGCTGACGCCCAGCGCCGTCGCACCTGTGAATCCGTCGACCGGTGTCCACACGGCGTCACCGGACATCTGTATCGGGTAGGCGAAGTACAGGAATGCCCGCCCGACGAGTGCGGGATTCAGGAAATTCTTGCCTGTGCCGCCGAAAACTTCCTTGCCGATCACGACGCCGAAGCTGACGCCGAGTGCTGCCTGCCATAGTGGAATCGCTGGCGGCAGAATCAGCGCGAACAGGAAGCCGGTGACCAGGAAGCCTTCGTTAACTTCGTGGTTGCGCACGCTGGCAAAGATGACCTCCCAGAAGCCACCGGCTGCCATCACAACAACGTAGATTGGCAGGAAGTACGCCAGGCCATGCAGGAAATTGTCGTAAACACTGGCCGGGTCATAGCCGGCACCGAGTAGTGCAAGCAGCGAGCCGCGCCATCCTGGAACCCACTCGATACCGAGTGCGGCCATTGCGGTGTTGGCCTGAAAGCCCGTGTTCCACATGCCGATCAATGCAGCCGGGGTTGCGGCGACCACCACGATAAACATGACGCGCTTGAGATCGAGCGCGTCGCGAACATGTGGAGTTCCGCGTGTTACGTCGTCAGGCGCATACAGCAGCGTATCCATCATCTCGAAGATGGCACCGAATTTCTCGAAGCGGCCGCCACGTGTGAACAGTGGCTCCAGCTTGTCGAGGAAGTTACGCAGTCCTTTCATCAGCCGTTCGCCTCGATCTCGTCCAGGTTCATGCGCAGATATGCGCCGTAATCATGCTTGCCGTTGCATACGAAAGAGCACAGAGTGAGGTCTTCCTCGGCGAGCTCCAGGCAACCCAACTGCTGTGCACGGTCCGTATCCTCAACGAGCAAGGCCTTCAACAGCGGGGTCGCCAGCACGTCGAGCGGCATGATCCGCTCGAAGGTGCCAATGGACACCATCGCACGCGGGCTGCCGTTCTGTGTCGTCGTCATCGGAAATGGGCCTCTATGGAACAGGTGCCCGGCAAAAGTGCGGATTGCCGAATACTTGTCCAGCCCGGGTTTCACGAATGACAGAAACTCCCGGCCGGAGCCCTCGGCCAGTACATTGACCTGCGTCTCGTAGCGGCCCAGGTATGAAAGTGGGCCTGCCGCCCGGTGCCCGCCCAGCACAGAGCCACTGATGACTCGCAGCTGGCCCGGTCCCGTCTCGTCCCTCAACACGTCGGCCGTATTGGCGCCGATGCGCGTACGCAGGAGACGTGGCTGTAACGCCATCGGCCCACCGAGTGCGACGATGCGTTCCGTTGGCTTGCGGCCGCTCGTAAACAACTTGCCAATTCCCATGACGTGCTGGTAGCCGAGATGCCAGACGCTTTTGGATAAGCTGACTGGCTCGAGAAAATGAATGTGGGTGCCGGGAAGTCCGGCCGGATGCGGGCCGGCAAACTCGGCATGACGGAATGCTTCGCCATCCGGGCAGTCAATGCCGGAATCCGGCGCAGTGCATACGTAGACGGCACCGTCCGTCAGACGAGACAGAACCTGCAAGCCGTTCCTGAACGCGACCGGATCCTGGTCGATGATGACGGCCGGATCGGCAGCCAGCGGCCGGGTGTCCATCGCAGTCACGAAGATCGCGGCAGGCGTGGCATCCGGTGCGGGAATACGGCTGAAGGGTCGTGTCCGGAAAGTCGTCCACAAGCCGGCTGCGATCATGTTGTCACGCACCTCTTGTCGATCGAGGCCTGGCAACTTATCCGCGGCGAACGATTTGAATTCATCCTCATCGTTGCCTTCGAGGCGAATGACGACCGACTGCAAAGCGCGCCGGGCGCCACGGTTGATCTCGATGATCTCGCCGGCGCCAGGTGCCGTAAACGGTACGCCCGGATTTCGCTTGTCGTGGTACAGAGCCTGCCCGAGGCGCACACGGTCTCCGACCTGCACCGCCATACGCGGCCGGATGCCGGAGACGTCCGATGCGACCGCTGCCACTGTGCTCGGAGTCGGGGCGTCACTGATGATTTGTTCAGGCTGGCCCTCGATCGGGATGTCCAGACCCTTTTTGATGGTTATTCGCATGCGATTTACTTTCGGTGAAGTGAGATTCAGAGCCTGCTCAGGAAGTAAAGAATGAAACAAACAGGACGCAACCGACGAGCCAGATTGTGCCGATAGTCTGTATGCCGAGTGTCATCTCGATTGCCTTGGTCATACCGGGGCGATCGGAGATGCCATGGCAAATTGATCGCGATGCCCGCCAGGCGAGCGCCAACAACGCGATGGGTGCAAGGGGTGCGAGCAGCGGCAAGCCGCCTCTGACGGTCAACCAGACTGTGGCTGCAGCGGCCGTGAGGTGAAGAGCCAGGTAGACCAGCGAGGTACCGGAGAGTCCGAGTCGGACCGGAAGTGTTCGCTTGCCGGTAGCGCCGTCTGCGTCGATGTCAGGTACTTCGTTAATCAGGAGTATTGCTGTGACCCAGAGAGCCACAGGCAGTGAAAACAGGATTGCGTCGAGGTTGATGACGCCACTTTGCAACCAGGCAGCGCCAACAACGGGCAAGCCGAAGGCCACGCCCACCGAAATCTCACCGAGGCCGATCGAGGCAAGGCGTATCGGACCGACGGAATAGAGCACGGCGAGCAACACGCCCGCGAGCCCGAACCAGAGGACCACCACGCCTTTGCTGTAGAGCAGCAGCACGCCCGCAATCGCGGCGACCCCGAGCAAGCTGATGCCGAGCCGGGCCATACCGCTCGCCGACATGATACCGGCCTGAATAAACCGGGAGCCGCCGGTGTAGGGATAGATACGATCCACGTTTTGCCGGTCAGTACCGCCCGAGTCGTCGCCGACGTCGTTCAACACGTTGGCGCCGGCATGCACGCATACCGTAGCCAACAGGGCGAGGAGGAATACTGGGAGGTTGAACTGTCCCGCAACCATGAATCCCCACGCGGTTCCGGCCAGGACCGGCAGCACGGACGCGGGGAAAAATTTTGGCCGCATGGCGTTGAACAGCCGCTTGGATACCTGTGCGGGCGTATCACCTGCGAATTGTTCGGGGGCAGGGCCGGTTACTGGTGCAACGTCTGATGTCATTGTTATTCTCGGAATAATTGGAAACGTAGCTGACGCAATCCGGCCTACAATAATACGAGATGAGAATACTTTCTATTTCCGCGAACGGAAGCCGTGTTTTTGCGACTTCCATTGTAGCGCTATTTATGGTTCTGACCGCCTGCCCGGCGGCGGGAGGTCCCGGCAGCGGTGGCCGTAATGCGGCGGACAGGCTCGACAGCCCCTACCTGATCCTGATCTCGATCGACGGTTTCCGTTGGGACTATCCGTCGATCTACGCCACCCCGGCGCTGGATCGCGTGGCTGCTGGCGGCGTGCGGGCCGAGGCCATGCGCCCTGTTTACCCGTCGCTGACGTTTCCGAACCATTATTCGATCGCGACCGGGCTCTATCCTGCCGAACACGGCATCGTCCACAATGATTTTCCCAACGGAGAGCGAAACGCCTGGTACCACCTCTGGGACCGCAGCAGCGTCGAGGATGGCAGCTGGTACGGTGGCGTTCCAATCTGGGTCGCGGCTGAGAAAGCAGGCATGGTCAGTGCGGCGTACTACTTTGTCGGCACTGAGGCGACCATCGGCGGCGTATCACCTACCTACTGGCATTCCTTTGATAAGTCAGTATCGGGGGGTGCGCGCGTCGAGAAGGTGATCGACTGGCTGCGACTTCCGGATGAGCGGCGCCCGCACATGATCACGCTCTATTTCGAGGACGTCGATACTGCAGGACATGATTTCGGGCAGGGATCGGCGGAGTTGGCTGCGGCGGTAGGGCGGGTGGACGCCAATGTCGGTCGCCTGCTCGATGCGATCGACGATTTCGAGTTTCGCGACAAAATCCATGTGCTGGTGGTCTCGGATCACGGCCAAGCCGGCCATGCCTACCCCGAAGAAGCGCTGGTTCTGAGTGACCACATCGACCTCGACGGCCTGGAGATCATTGCCGGCGGCACTTACGCATCAATCTACCAGGTGGCACCTGACAGGGCGCGCGCTGTCGAAATCCGTGACGCGATCAACGCAAACTGGTCGCACGGACGGGCATATCTTCGTGACGAGACGCCCGCACATTGGCGAGTTACTGACGATGCCCGTTTCCCCGATATCTTCGTGGCGCCGGATCTGCATCACACGGTCTTATCGACTGGCGATGAGCGACATAAGCTCCATCCTGGCGATCACGGTTGGGACCCGGAGAACCGCGAAATGCAGGGCATATTTTTCGCAAGCGGGCCGCGATTGAGAGCCGGGCAGCAGCTTGGCGAGATCAGCAGCGTCGACATATATCCGCTGATGCTGGAACTGCTGCAAATTGCGACTCATGATGGCGGTGATTTCGTACTTCGAGGAGTCATCGCAGCCGATGAATGACTACGTTCACGAAGTTAGTGGCGAAGAGTCCGCCCGAATTCAGCGTTTTGCTTACGGCGTTGCGATCGGCACCGCCGCTTTCGTCGTGCTGATTATTGTCGCCATTGTCACGGCGCAGTACTGGGTGAAACTGATCAGTCACGACAGCGAGCGGCAATTCGTCAGTCCGTATGTCAAGTGGGTAAACGAGCATCTGCTGGACGAGAGTGATGCGGCGCTGCAGGCCTATGTTGATCGCCTGGGACGGGAAATCGCGGAAGGCATGGATTTGCCAGCAGACCTGCAGCTCGACTTTGTCGTTATCGAGGGCTCGACGATCAATGCGTTCACGACACTGGGCGGTTACATCTTTGTATTCGACGGTCTCGTGCAGGAACTCGACGATGAGAACAGCCTCGCCATGGTACTGGCCCATGAGATCGCGCATGCGGCCAATCGTGATCCTCTGACCAGCGCAAGCCGCGGCATACTGCTGCAGATCATGATGTCTTCCGCGACCGGCAGTGGAAACATCGATCCCCCCGCGGCCAGTGAAGTTGGCTCGGACATCATGCTGAGCGTTTACAGTCGCGAGCAGGAAGAAGCGGCGGACCAATTGGCCGTTGCGGCCCTGCAGCGGCGATACGGTCACGTAGGCGGGGCGACACGGTTATTTGAGGCGTTACAGACGTATTACGGCGGCGATGAAGTCCCGGAGATACTGTCGTCGCATCCGGATATCGATGATCGTATCGCGGCGATCACGATGTATGCCAATGAACAGGGTTGGGGCAGTGAGACTACGTCGCCCTATCCTTCAGACGTACAGTCGGTGCTCAATTCGACGCCTTGATCAGCAAGCCGCTGCCGTCTCTGAAGCTGCCGGTAACGATAATGATGAAGTCGACCAGCGTCCAGATGCCGAGGCCACCCAGCGTCAGCAGCATCAGGATACCTGTACCGACCTTGCCGACATAGAACCGGTGAATGCCGAACGCGCCCAGGAAAAAGCACAGCAAAATTGTCGGCACGAAGCCTTTGTCACTCACTGCCATATCGTTCATATCGTTTCTCCGCTTTTGAGCTTTTGGCCGGGATAAAGTACGAGCCTGCCATGACCGTCCCGAAACGTGCCGGTCAATAACATGATGGTCACTATGAAAGTGTGCAATGCGTCGACTACGCCAACGAGTATTGCGAGCGGAATCTGGCCCGTGAAAAAGAAGTAAAACGTGGCGATGAACAGGCCGAGGTCGATCATGGCCTCGAAGAATCGTCCCAGGTAAAAATGCTGGATGCCGATCACGCCGAATATCGCGGAAAGGCAGACCGCAATCGTGTAGCTCTTGTCAGACGGTTGTTCGCGCAGATTCAATGGCGCCACCCCTAATAGCTGCGCGCAATATAGCTTGGCGACATAATCCCGGCAACGGACTGGGTCTCATTTTTCTGGGCGCTTTACCAGAAGGCGCCAAAATAGACGTATACGCCGTCGTATCGCGTCTCGATCTCACCGCGCCAGTTTTCACCGTTGACGCCTACGTCAAGTTCGACATAGTTATAGTTGGCGCCAACTCCGAAGTATTTCGAGATTCGGTAGTGGAGCCCGAGCGACGCATTGACGAATGTGCCGTCGTAGGGGTGGATGTCTGCATTGAAGTAGTCCAGGCGCGTTCGAAAAGCCCAACGGGGGGACAGTGAGCGCATATACCAGAAGCCGATATTGGGTAACGGAGCGTCGACGCTCGCTTTTGCGCCGTCGGATGCCGGCCCGGACGGCGTTTCGACGGTGCCCTCAATGTACGCGTTGATGTGCAGCCAATGGAAGCCTGCGCCGATCCCATAGTCGGTGTTCGGTTTCTTGCTCAGATTGTATGCCCAGAAGAACCGCGTCAGTTCGAAACCGGAGCCAGCGGACGCCCGCGTGCCCGCGAGGAATGTGAGGTCCTCCCACTCCACGTCCTCTTCCAGGATTGCCGTACTGTCGCCCGTTGAATCGAAGTACTGCATGAGAATCGACCAGCGCTTGCCATACCGCCAGAGAAACTCCCCCGCGACCGTCGAATCGCTCTGGCTCAGGCGTAGCTCGGAGCCGAAATCAACGTAGGGAGTTGGTTGAGGATCGAATTCGAAGCTACCGCTTGCGCGCAGCTTGTTACTGCGGTCCGGGAAGAACACCCCGATATCGAACCCGTACTTCGATGTCAGCCAGGGGTGCAGGTCCCGGGCTTCTTCGGCCCGGGCAATCTGGCTGGTCGCCAGTGAAATGAGCAGGATTGCAGCGAATGAGCGTACCGCGTTCGTTTGCACGGAATTTTTATTCTTCAATTCGCAAAAAAACAACAGTATCATGGTTCGCGCAGGTAGACATAATCACTGTACTATTGGGACGAACACCAACGGCCCTAGGGGGGTTAATCATGAGTAGTGACGCAAAAACAACGCAGTGGCTGGCGTTGCCGGCAGCCTTGCTGGCGCTTGGCGCCGGAGCTGCAGCGCAGGCGCAGGCGGATATTGAAGAAATCACTGTCACGGCGACCAAGCGCGAGTCGACGATCCAGGACGTTCCGTTCTCGATCAACGTGCAGACGCAGGCAGATATCCAGCGCGCCGGTGCCACTGATATAGAGGAATTGTCACGCAACATCGCCGGACTGACCGTGCAGAATCTCGGGCCGGGCCAAAGCCAGGTCGCGATTCGCGGCGTATCGGCCGGCCAGATCGTGCGCGATCAGCCAGGCGTCAAGGAGCAGGTCGGCATCTACCTCGACGAGTCGGTTATCTCGTTGTCCCTGTTCACGCCGGACATCGATCTTTATGACCTGAATCGCGTCGAGACCTTGCGTGGCCCGCAGGGCACGCTGTTTGGTTCTGGCTCGGTCGGCGGCACGATTCGCTACATCACGAATGCTCCGGACCCCGATGCATTCGATGCCAATGTCGAACTCGACGTCAACACGGTGACCGACGGTGAAGCCGGCTATGGCGTCAAGGGTATGGTCAATATCCCGCTTGCTGAAGGCTCGACAGCACTTCGACTGGTTGGTTACACGACAGAATATGCAGGCTTCATCGATGCACGCATGGAATCCACCGGGCAATTCAAGGAAGACGTGAACAGTGGCAACCGTACCGGCATGCGTGCTGCGCTGATGTTCGGTACGGACAACTTCTCGATTACGCCGCGCATCGTTTACCAGGAGCTGACGACGGACGGCTTCAACCGTCAGGAACAGTTCAACCTGTTTGCACAGCCACATACGACGACGCGCACGCCGATTCAACTTGGGGAGCGGCAGCAACACCTGCTGCTGGACGAGGAGTTCAGCGATGAGACCATGCTGGCAGACGTGGTCGTCGAAGCCGGTTTCTCGAGTTTCGACCTGACCTTGGTCGGAAGCTGGATCGACCGTGAGCTTCTGGTCAGCCGTGATGCAAGCGCATTAACGGGCAGTGTGTCGGTTGATGTTGGAATCTCCGAACCCAACGTGCTGCTGCCGTCGAATCTGCGTGATACGACAGATCTTCAACAAACGACGTTCGAAGGCCGACTGGCCTCCAATAATTCCGGCTCGTTCCAGTGGCTATTCGGCCTGTTTTATTCACAGACCGACCGTGAATATGCGCAGCGCTTGCCGACGCCGGGCTACGACAGCGCGTGGGATACAGACCCGGATGGCAGCCGTTGCTGCTCGGCAGATTCAGCAAACGGGGTGGCACCGCCGGATTCGCCGTTTGCTTCGAACCTGCCTTACGACATCGAGCAGACCGCTGTCTTCGGCGAGGCATCTTATGAAATGACGGACGCGTTCACGCTGACCGTTGGCGGTCGTTTCTACGATTTCTCGGAAACGCGTCGCATACAATTTGGCGGCGTTTTCGCCGCGCCTACGGACCAGGTCGATTCAACTTCGTCGGACGGATTTACGCCCCGGGTCATGGCGAGCTGGGATGTTAGCGACAACGTCACTCTGAACGCACAGGCCGCACAGGGCTTCCGCCTCGGAGGCGTGAACGACCCGCTCAATGTGCCGCTATGTACCGGTAACGACCTCGCAACCTTCGGTGGCTTCCAGTCCTACGAAGACGAAACGATGTGGAATTACGAGGCCGGCCTTAAGTCAACCTGGGACAATGGCGTGACGTTCAACGCAGCCGCGTTCTACTCGGACATCAGTGACCTGCAGGTTACGCTGGACGCGGGAACGTGTTCATCGCGCATATCGTTCAATGTACCGGAAGCGCATACGGCAGGTGTTGAATTCGAACTCGGTGCCAGCCCGACCGAGGCGTTCGACTTTTCGATCGCGGGCAGCATCCTTGAGTCTGAGTTCGATTCGACCGTTCGCGGTGGCCCGACTAACGACGTAATTGGCGGCATCGAAGATGGCAATCGCCTGGCGTCAGTACCCGACTTCCAGGTCGCGGCAACGGGCAGCTACAACTTCCCGGTTGGAACCATGGATGGTTTCCTGTCGGCCACGGTGCATCATGTGGGTGATCGCATTACGCAGCCGGGCGACCAGGTGCCGGGCGCCGGTACGTTCTCGTCAGGCCTGCCGTTCGGCGGTGCAGTTGGCGACGAGGTTACGGAGGTCGACCTGTTGCTCGATCCTTACACGATCGTCAACCTGAGTGCTGGTATTGCAAGGGACGCCTGGTCGGCAACGCTCTACGTCCATAACGTGGGTGACGAGAACTCCAACCTGTCGTTCGACAAAGAACGCGGTGGCCGGGCCCGTTTGGGCTTCCGCACCAACAAGCCACGCACGGTCGGCGTCGTCTTCAGGATGGGCTTCGGCGACAACTAGTACGAAAAAGGTACGAAAAAGGGGTCAGATTCCTTTATAGGGCTCTGACCCCTTTAGCTATAACCTCATTTGCATGCGGATGAGTGGGCGTACGCCGTCCCACAGCTTCTCGACATTGCTCGAGACGATCTCGAATCCCAGGTCGTCGTAAAGCGCCTGTGATTCGGGAAGGCCATCGGTCGACTCCAGGAAAACGCTGCCGCGACCTGACGCGCGGCTGAAATCGAGCGCCGCTTCGACCAGCCGGCGTCCCAGACCCACACCGCGTGCCGCGGTGTCGACGAGTACCCAGCGCAACTGCGCGGCGTCACTGTCACGCAGCGCGATCGCCGTGCAACCGACCAGGCGGTCGTCCTCTTCGGCGAGCCAGACCCGCCCCCTGGCGTCGTTGTCGAGAACGTACTCGGCGATTGTCCTTGCAACATAGGCCTCGAATTTCAGGCCGAAGCCCGGCAGCGGCTCATAGGTTTCGCCGTGCAGGGTGACTATGCGGCCGAGATCACCGCAACGCAGGTCATGTCGGATGCTTATCGTCAGGTGCTGGAAGCCTCGAAGATACTCGCGATCGATGCATCGAGCATGGCGTTGAAGTCGTCGTCCGACTGTTGTGCCTTGAGGCCCTCGGACAGCGCCCGCGAGAAACTCGCAACCATGCCGTTCTGGCGCGACAGGCGATGGTTAGCCTCTTCGCGAGAGTAGCCGCCGGACAGGGCGACAACCCTGACAACATTCGGGTGAGCAATGCAGTCGGCGTACAGGTTGTCTTTCTCCGGCAAGGTGAGTTTGAGCATCACCAGCTCGTTGTCATCGAGACTATTCAGCTCTGCCACGATGCCGGCGTGCAGCATATCTTCGGCGGCTTCCTTGTCCGGGCAGTGGATATCGACTTCGGGCTCGATGATCGGCACGAGGCCGGCGGCCACGATCTGGCGGCCGATCTCGAACTGTTGCTTCACGACGGCATCGATGCCGGCGGCATTGGCTTCCTTGATGACCGAGCGCATCTTGGTGCCGAAGACACCATTAGCCTTGGCTTTCTCCAGGAGGTCGGCGAGGCCCGGCATCGGGTTCATGACCTGCGCGCCGTCCTGCACGTCGGCAAGGCCCTTGTCGACCTTGAGGAACGGCACCACGTTCTTCTCGTTCCAGAGATAACGCGCGGTCGGCTGCCCCGCGACTTCGCGGTCCATGGTGTTCTCGAAAAGTATGGCGCCGAGAATGCGATCGCCATTAAACGCCGGGCTCGTCATGATTCTGGTTCGCATCTCGTGCACGACGCCGAACATCTCGTCGTCATTGGACCAGGCATCTTCAGTGACGCCGTACAGCCCAAGGGCTTTCGGCGTACTGCCACCACTTTGGTCGAGTGCGGCGATGAATCCGGGTTGGGTCTTTGCTTTCTCAAGTTGTTGTTCGAAGCTCACTGTTCAGTTCCATTTGCTGGTTTGAATTGGGTCTGGCGAGCGGGGATTGTACAGCAAGCAGTCGGACTGGCGTAGCCGGCGCACCGGATGTCGACGTCTGTGCCGAAACAGGTACTATTGGCGCCAGAAACGGGAAGGGCCGCAGGCCCGCAAGCAAAAGAGACCGGGAAGGCATGAGATACCTACACAACAGCTTCATTTTCCTTTTGTTGGCCACATTGCCGGCTGTGACGATCGCGGCGAGGACGGACGTGGCCCTGCTGATAAACGGCAATGCCGTTACCGGCGAGATTGAAGTGCTCGAATTCGGCGACCTCGAGTACAGCACGGACTCCATGGGTACGGTCCACATCGACTGGGAAGACATCGTCGGCATCACGAGCAACCAGAATCTGCAGGTCGAGGTGTCTAACGGGACGCGCTTTCTCGGCAACCTCGAGGCGGCCGAGGAGCGTTTCCATATCAATGTCATAACGGCTCACGGCCCCGTGGAACTTTCGATGGATCGAATCATCCGCATCACTCCCATTGATGTGTCCGACAGATTCGTCAAGAGATTGGAAGGCGGGATAAGTTTTGGGCTGAATTCCCAGTCAGGCAGCGGTGTCAATACGTTCAACTCAACCGCGGATATCAGGTTTCGAGCGGAACAGTACCTGGTCGGTCTCAGCTTGAACTCAGCGATTACGGACCAGCCCAGCGAGGAGACCCAATCCAACCATACCGCCCGTCTAAACTACCAGCGCTTTCGCCCGAATCGGTGGTTCACCGATTGGTTCTCGAGCTGGGAACGCAACGATGAGCTGGGTATTGAAAACCGCGCGTCGCTCGGTGCCGGTCTCGGTCGATATATCGTGCAGACAAATCGCAACCAGTTCTCACTAATGGCGGGTGCCCAGGCGACCCGTTCAGAGTTCACGGGCGAGGATCCCGGAGCGACCGTGGGCGAAGGACGATTTCAGATTCGCTACCTGCATCGTAACCTCAAACCCGAATCGAGTATCAATTTCACAATGAACGTTTTTCCGGTACTCGAGGACTTTAGTACATACCGCACGGAGACCTCATTGATCCTGGATCGCGAGATCATCAATGATCTGGATTTCCGCATAGACATATTTCACAAGTACCAGAGCGAGCCGCCGACCGGCGGCGAAAAGACCGATACGGGCGTCATAACGTCGTTAGTGTATTCGTGGTGAGCGCAACGAAGCCGCTTCGTGGTCAGTTGCTTGCAGGTCGATCCGGTTTTTCCTGTTTGGCAAGTTTCCGGGCTCGGCGGGCCTCATCGGCTGGATTGCGGCCGTAGTCGACAGCCCACATCAGGATGTTGGCAAAACAGAAGAACACGCTCATCACGAGTGCAATGCCCAGGTAACCGATGCCGGCTGCGAGCCCCACGCAGATGGCAGCAAAGATGAAGATCCCGTCCATAGCATCGTCCAACGCAACCCTGAATCGCACGGCGGCGACAAGTGCCGCGAGTCCGAATGCCAGGGCCAGGCTGTTCTGGATCAACAATACGATGGTCGTTGCGCATAATGGCAAAACAATCAATACGCGCACAAAACTCTTGCGAAATCCGGCCTCGTGGTTCATTGCCTTGTAGGTCCAAGCAAGCGGCAGCATCGCCAGGATGGTCCCGGTCAGGTGACCGACGAGGAACAACATCATAATCTGCACTGCGTCAAGGCGGCTGCCATCAGACGGGACGCCAGCGACCGGCGATCTGCCGCCTTCGGGGCGAAGGAGGTCAACGGCCGCCTCTATCGACGTTCCCTCCAGGGCGTCGCGGCCGCCAAAAGGCAGGTATTGCGCCGCTTCCGGCCAGGAATTCAGAATACTGATGACAGCGCCGAACAGCACCAGGTAGTAGATCGATGCTCGCAGCGCCAGTTGCGCAGGTGTTACTACGTCGGAAATGGAATGTGTCATGTCGGCATTATATCGGTCTTTACGCGGATCCCGATTCTCAAAGTTCGCGAAGCGCCTGTGCGACCGGCATGCGTGCGGCGCGGATGGCGGGGAACAACCACCACAAGATGCCTGCGCCGGCGAGAATGAGAACGACCGTGGGCAGCAGCCAGTTCCGGCCTGCCTGTGGAGCAGCGCTGCGGTCGATCTTCAGCTGGCTGATGCGTTCGGATGAATCTGCCATGGTTATCGTTTTTCTATGCAGGCGTGTATTTTGTGCCAAACGCGTGACGTAAGCCATGCGAAATGTACTTTTTGAGCGTCTGTGCGGGATTTGCCCATGCGTGTTGCAGTTATTGGGGGTACGGGATTCGTCGGCGGTTACCTCGTCGATGCACTGCTTGATGCGGGCCACGAGCCGGCGTTGCTGGTACGCCCGGGCAGCGAAGACAAGGTCCGGCGAGTCGGCGCCTGCCGCATCACAACTGGCGAAGTCTCGAGTGCTGACCCTATCGCGCGGACGCTCGATGGTTGCGACGCCGTCATCTACAACATCGGCATCCTGAGGGAGAACCGCCGCCAGGCAGTCACCTTCGAAGAGCTGCATTTCAGCAGCGCGGTCCGGGTCATCGATGTCGCGCGGGAAGCCGGAGTACGACGCCTCCTGCTCATGAGTTCGAACGGCGTTCGCCGTCCAGGCACACCGTACCAGGAGACCAAGCTGCGGGCCGAAGAATATCTCGAAAGCAGCGGCATTGATTTCACGATCTTCCGGCCGTCGGTCATTTTCGGTAACCCACACGGCAATATGGAAATCGCCACGCAGCTCTGTCGCGACATGATTCGGCCACCAATTCCCGCCGTTGGTTTTCATACCGGGCTGAATCCCTCGAACGGGCCGGTACTGATGTCGCCGGTCCATGTCCGGGACGTGGCCGATGCGTTCGTGCGATCCCTGGGTGATGCGTCCACCGTCGGCGAACGTTACGAACTCGGCGGTCCGGAGGTGCTGTCCTGGACCGAAATGCTGCGTCGTATCGCCGCTGCCGCTGGCAAGAAAAAAGTCATTCTGCCGATGCCGATAGGGTTCATGAAGATCGGGGCAGCACTATTCGACTGGTTGCCGTTCTTCCCGGTTACTCGTGATCAGCTAACGATGCTCGCGCAAGGTAACGTCGCCGATCCGAGCGAGTTAAGAGCGATGATCGGTCGTGATCCGGCCGGGTTCACGGCCGCGAATCTCGGCTATCTGAAGACCTGACCGGGATAGAGTGATTTGCTCCAACCTGATGTTGCCCGCCAAATTCAGTCCGTGCATCAATACGCAGTGTGCGAACAAGAAACTCCCTGAACGCCGGCATCTTGCCGGGATCAATGACGTTTATGCCGGGCAGGCCCGTCAGCTTGCGCACCAGGTCCAGAGCGGCAGAGGTATTGGTCGCTGGACCTGCCACGAGGTCGGGATGCAGGCCGTATGCCTTCTGCACCCCGACAACGGCGTATGGATCTGATGCGCACAGAATCAGGCAGCGTACGCTATCGCCGAGTTCATCAATCGCTGTTGCGCCGTTATAGGGCTCGAGCGGCGATGCGCCGGCCTCGACGACGAGAAAGTCGGGGGCGCGCCCGGCGATGTGGCTCAGCAAGGGCCTGATCGCAGGCCGAAACTCGTCTTCGGGAACGACCGTCGACGGCAGGCCGGCATCAACGAAATCGTATATCTCGAATGCGCCGTGCCTTCTGAAACTCAGAATGTCCCGATATCGGCCTGCACCTGTGAGTTTCGAACCGATTACCTTATAGCCCATCTTGCTGAGGACTTCGCACGCGAATTTGCCGGTCATCGTCTTACCCGCCGACATTGATGTTCCTACGAGCAGGATCGTCGGCACGTCAAATCGGCGGGGCTCTGCCCGAATCGCAAACTCACGCATGCAAATCTTGCGACCGTTGCGCACGATATGACCGACGTACTGCAGCGATGTCGGTCTTGGCAGTAATTTCGAAAACGATGTAAACAGGCCGAATAGCCCCGCACTCGTTAATGCGTGCATATGGCCGTCATCGATTTTCCTGTAGCTGCCGGCGCCCTCGAGCGTAGCGGCGCGATGACCGAATGCGCCTATAACCAGGTCGCCTGCCTCGACCGGGATCATTTCCCCGGACATGCATTCAATGCGGTACAGCTCCGTGCGGACGCCTGTGATCTTGCCGACGACAAAGTCTCCCGATGACCAGTGTCTCCGGTCGAGCGCGTTGATTGCGAAGGGCTCCTTATCGAAATCGGCGATTCGTGCGAGGGAACCGTAGACGGTTTTGCTCATGCCGAACCCTCCGCCGGTGATTGCAGCAACATCGTCAGCAGCGCGGTACGCTCGAGCGTCTTGTCGAGATAAAGGAATTCATGTTCTGCGTGGGCCCCGTCACCGACAGGTCCGAGGCCATCGAGCGTCGCTGTGTATTGGCTGGTTGTGTTGCCATCGGATCCGCCGCCGGCCCGAACCGAGTGCAGATCGATGCCGAGTTGCCGGCCAAGCGATTTTGCCTGTTGCCAGAGCGCCGTATTCCGCGGCGTCGCTTCCATAGACGGACGCCCAATACCGCCCTCGACATGCAGCCGGACGCCGGGCGTCGACGGTTTGATACCGTGTATAGCGTTTTCGATTTCCTCTCCCAGAGCAACCGTCGGCACCCTTACGTCGACGACCGCCGTGCTGTGTGGGGCAATGACATTGGGCTGTATGCCGCCGTCGATCGTGCCAACATTGACGGTAACGCCATTGTCCGGGTCGTTCAGCGCGAACATTGACTGAATAACGTGCGACAGTTCGAGGATCGCGCTGGCGCCACCCTCGGGATCGAGCCCGGCATGGGCAGCCTTGCCATGCACCGTAATCGTGAACCTGCCGATGCCTTTGCGTTCGGTCTTGATATCGCCGTCTTCGCCCAACGCGGGTTCGAGAACGAAGGCACGCTCGGCGCGGCGGGCCAGCATGCGCACGTAGGTTGACGATGACCGGCTGCCGATCTCTTCATCGGCGTTAATAAACACGACCGGGGTCAGGGACACGTCGAGAGCCAGCTCACGGATTGCTCGAAGCGCGAGGACAATCTGGGACAGGCCGCCTTTCATATCGAACACGCCGGGTCCGTGGATGACATTGTTGTGGATCGTAAATGGGCGGTCGCCAAGCGTGCCGACTGGCCAGACCGTGTCGTAATGGCCGATCAGCAACTGGTTGCCGCGACCCTTCGTGCGCTGTTTCGGTCGGGCGTAGATGTGACGAGTGCCACTGCATACGCCGGTTTCCATCACTTGATAGCCGACGTCGGCGAGCGCTGCCGATAATATTCGGCGGACGCGGCGATGGCTGGCGGGGTGTGAGGAAGGTGATTCAGCTTCTACGAGGCGTCGTAGCAGTGTTACAAGGGAGTCCTGCTGTTCATTGACGAAATTGCTTACGCGATCAACGATTGCGCCTGACATGTGACCATCACTTCTTCATTTCCGCGGGAAATGGGAATGCGTTGGACCGGTCGACCGTTGCAAACCGGCCAGGGGACAAGTACGCGAACAACGGTGAGTCATGAATGACTTCCTGACTGTCGTGCTCCCATACGCGAACAAACGAGGACTCGGCATAGGCCGCGATGATTTCGCCGGTGATCAGGCAGTTTTCGCCGAAGCCGGTGACGGTCTTGAAGTGCTCACACTCGAAGTACAGATACGCGTCACTGATGAATGCGCCGTCGATTCGCTTGGCAGCAAATGTATCGAAGTACTCGAGTATCGGCTTGTTGCCACACACTCGTGGAGATGCGGCAAGACTTGCATAAAGTATTTGCGACGGCTTTGGGTAGCTGACAGTAAATACGCCGGTGCGCTCGATATTGCTGCAGGTCGAGTGGCTGGGCGTGCAGACGAAGCCGAAGTAATTCTGCCAGCCCATCGGCGTCACCATGTGCTTGGGCGCCAGGTCCAGTGCACCGTCTTCGTCACGGGTACCGACCAGGACGAGCGGGGCGATCGTGAAGAAACGCTCCCAGACCGGCTCGCTCGTGTCGATATCGACGAGATGGTGTTCCCTGTTTGCCTCGCTCATTTCATCCTCGCCAGGCATTCTTCCCACAAATGTCAAACTAGCCCCGCTTTTGCCAGTTGAGAATAGGTAGTTGCCGCGTGGTCAGATGCGGTGACATAAGGCATTGATTTGCAGTTGTTTTATCCGACGACTGTCGGTTTCGATGCAGTACTAGTTGGCGAGCATGTAAAACTGCCACAGGTCCTTCCGGCTCATCCTCAGGAAGGGCTTGATCGCGAGCTTGCCGGTCGCGCCAATGCTCTTCTCGAGATATTTCATTTCCTCGAGCTTGGCCCGCGTTTCCTCACCCGCCTTATTGACGAAGCCGGACTCGCGCATCATCAGGAGTCCCTTGGCACGAATCGAGAGTTCTGTATGCAGGCGCAGGTAACAAAGCAAGTCGGCGACGATCGGGCCTTCGAATTTATCCCGCAACGATTGCAGGTAGGTACCGACTTTGGACTCCGAGAACTCACCTGAATTAATGAGTTCGAGCAACTCGGTATTGGCGTCGAAGCCGGCGCCGAGAAAATCGGATACCGCTCTCTCGCTGCGATCGAATACGACAACAAGCAGCAGGGGAAGAAAGCCGAGAACCAGGGCCGCGTTCACGAGCGGTGTAAAGAAGAAGTGGTTGAACACGGAATGAACGATTGATGCGATCAGGAAGCCGGGCAATAGCGCGACCGCACCGAGATTCGAATGCTGCCGTAGCAGTGCCCGTGTAATAACCGAGAAGATCGCCGTCGCGCCTCCATGCATGATTGCAGTACCGAAGCCGCGGACGATCCAGGTTCCCAATTGCATATCCGGCAACAGGGTCAGGTAGTACATGTTCTCGAAAATCGCGAAACCGGCGCCGACGGCAAAGCCGAAAATCGCGGCGTCGACGAGAAAGCCGATGCGGTTGCCAAGGATCAGGCCCCAGATGATCAGTGCCTTGAGCGCCTCCTCGACAAAGGGTGCGACATAGCGCGTATAGGCCGTGAATTCGATGTCGAACCAAACGAGGCCGACGATACTGAGCGGATAGCTGGCAACTGCCGCGACGCAGCCCAGGGCAATAACCCCGATGACCCATTTCAGTGGGACGAGTTTGTAGCTGTCGAGATAGACAAGGGCGGCGAGGAAGCAGCAGACGGGCAGGAGCCCGAGCAGGGCATGTAACACGATATCCGCAGTCATCGCGCCCGAGTTTGTCAGAGTATCTTCAGGGATACCATGAATTCTTCATCGAACCTGGTGCTGTCGAGGTAGCCCAGCGCGTAGCCGAAGGACAGAGTCATATCGTAACGGGAATTGATTGTAAAGCGAAAGTCCACCTGCGTGCCAATGTTGGCAGCCTCGAATTTTGCCGCACTATCATCGAAGTTGGTGGTCAGCGAACTAACGAATAAAGCCGGGCGGGCGTAGGAGAGATAAAATTTGCTGCCCCCGACACGAGAGAAGCGCACGGGAGGTAGATTCCACTCGATCATGCCACGGTAGAAATTGCGACCAGGAATCGCATTCAATTCGAAGCCCGGAAATGCGTAAAACTCGCGGTAGCGCTTGACTTCACGGCTGTCCACGTAGTTGTTGCCGAAGCCACCGAAGAAGAAATTTGCAAATTCGTCGAGTTGGTCTCCGAAGGCTACACCCGCCGCGTTACGGAACCATATAGACGAGTGTTTCAGTGGCAGCGCGAAACCGAAATCGAAGTTGCCGCCGAACTTCGGAATCGTATCACCATCAACATAATTCCCTGCGGCGATCGCCCGCCACTTGAAACCCTTCTCATCATCGACATGGCCCAATGAATATCTGACGTTTGAATAGTCGAGATCGGCGAAGAAGCTGGTAAGCGTATCGAACGTAACGTCAATATTTTGGTACCGGGGCAACCGGTCCAGATTGGTAAAATGACTCAGATCCATTGACAGATGCATCTCGCGCGGCTTGTCATAGATCAGCGTTTTCTCGTATGCGACGGAAGCTGACTGCCCTTTCAGGCTCCGTTTGGTCGGGCCGAACAAGTCATAGAAATCTGCGGGATTGTGTCTTAGCGTTGCCGTCCAACTCCCTGCGAGAGGGGTCGCCTTTGCAACTATATGACGCCACTCGAGTGTTGCGTGAACGTCTTCATCGCTGGGTAAACTGCTGTCAATACTGTGAGAGACCGAAAAATCGATGGTGTCCAGCCTTAGAGAATCGGAAAACGATGCGTTGATTCCCAAGGCGATCTCGTCCTTGTATCCTTCAATGATCGGGTAGATAGATTCGAGGCTCAGGTTGGCTGCTCCGGAATAGGCTCCCTCATTCGTAATCAGATTGTCCAGCGGGACATCGGCCGGAGACTGGACCTGCCAAGTCTGCAACTGAGGGTATTTGAGTACTAATTCGGCCCCGAGGAATTTGATCGCCCCCACATCATCGAGCGGAACAGGGTCGATGACAGTGGGCAAAAATCCCTGCCCGGTGTATCGAAGAACCATCAGGGAACCGTCATCGAGCGGCACCGGGCGGAAGAATCCGGCGTCGGCATTGCTTACCGCTTCCAACTCTTCCGTGGCCAGTTCATAACGGAATATGTTGGAGATCCCGGTGTAGTATGAGCTGCCGTACAGGAACTTGCCGTCCGGGGAAAAAACGAAACTCTCCGGAACGGCCTGACCAAAATCGAATTGTTTCAGCGGTGTGACTTCACCATCCAGTAATGATGTGACACTGAATACACGCAGAGATTGATTGCCGTTCATCTCACCGAACGAAGTCGAGAGAAGTTGCCCGTCCGGCGATATATCCAGGTTATAAATCAGCTCACCGTACGGGAATGTATACACCTGCTCCCACTCCTCATACGGGTATGGAATGCGCACCAGTGTGACAAGACCGTTGAGATGTCGAACGCCCCATAAAGAGCGGTCCGCCTGGTTGAACACCAGGTCACCGATTCGAGCGTTCCTCAATAGCATCTTCGGCTTGCCGCCGCCTGCGCCAATGGACATCACATCCCGATATGCGTTGGCATCGGTCGTAAAGAACAGCGTTTTCCCTACCGGATCGAACGCAAGCGATGTGACGTTGTAGAGCATGGGGCCCTTGATATCGACGAGTTTCCGCGTGGTACCGTCGTCGATTGACATTGCACCAAGATGTGCAACAACGCCGGGGTACCGCAGTCCCACATAGAATTCCCGACTCTGAGTGTCGTAGAAGGATCGGGATACAGACCCCAGACCCCGGCTTGAAATGTCGTTATGGGGCGTTATCGGAAACTGTCGCGCGGCGTCCAGGTTCTTGGCCTGAAACTCGTGCTCGAAATCGATCCATTCCTGCCATGCTTGATTCAACCGTATTCCGAACACGTGCTCAAAGTCAGCCGCATAGTTGCCCTTGCTGCCTTCCTGTCTCCGTATCCAGGCAATGAGTGTCTCCGGTGAATATGTATAGGCTAGATAGCTAACAAACCTCGATCCATACAGATAGTTATTCACGCCGAGTTGGAAGTCGATCTTGCTGCCCTCGGATTCGAGGCCGAGAGGGTCGTAAAAGTAGGCGTCATCCCTGACCATGGAACGAAATACCATTTCGTAGTATCCGCTCTGCGCTCTTCCCCATCCGCCACCAAGCCAGGTCTCCATGAATACCGCAATTCCTTCGAGGTACCAGTAAGGTGAGGCGTTTCGCGGGTTTGTCAGGTAGGAGTAAAAAATTGTCTCCGGGTGATCGTCGACCGCCATCACTTTGCCACCGAAGAAGCTGCGTGCGCGTTGGTCACCCCTGGTCGCCTGATCGATGCTGACTACATGAACCATCTCATGATTCATGAGTGTGCATATTCGCTCACTTGTCGGGAATTTCTCGAACGCAAAGCTCATTGGTGCGATGTCAAACAGAATCATATTTCTCGGTACTGCGAGCGCGGCAGCGTTTCCGTAGTCCGAGAAATCCTTCAGGAAGACAGTGGTCTGTTCGTCGGTGTCGAATCCGAGTATTGACTGCAGCCCCGCCAGTGAGCTGTGAAAGCACCGCGCCACATGCGGAGACAGATAGGTCGCAGCCGGATCGAAATACAGCAACTTCATCTCGTCCGTTTCGAGTGAAGTCAAACCTTGCGAATTAGCTGCAGAAGCCGCGCAGAATAGAGCTGCGGCGAGAAGGGAATAACTTATTTTTCTTATTTGCATTCCATGCAACTCCCCCAAGGTGCTGAGATGGAAAGGGATGCTGCGTCAACTCGATATCGCAGTATCCTGTCTTTCTAGCGTGGAATGCCGTTCAGGCCTTCTTTGACTAACGTATTCCCGCCTTCCTAATGAGTGCGGTCAGGGCAACTTCTTGTTGCCCTGACCGTGGTTCAACCGCAACCCATTTGTACGTTCTTATTGATCAAGTCAGCGAGGCTGTTATTCCCCATGATCCTGTACGTCTATTGAACGGACACGCCTGCCAGCATCTCGGCGAACTGTGCGTTGCCGAGGAGTTCGGCGAACTGTGCGTTGCCGGCCAGTTCCACGAACTGCGCATTGCCGAGGAGTTCGGCAAACTGCACGCTACCGAGGAGCTCGGCGAACTGTGCGTTGCCGAGGAGTTCGGCGAACTGTGCGTTGCCGAGGAGTTGCGCGAACTGTGCGTTGCCGAGGAGCTCGGCGAACTGTGCGTTGCCGAGGAGTTGCGCGAACTGTGCGTTGCCGAGGAGTTGCGCGAACTGTGCGTTGCCGAGGAGTTGCGCGAACTGTGCGTTGCCGAGGAGTTGCGCGAACTGTGCGTTGCCCAGGAGTTGCGCGAACTGTGCGTTGCCCAGGAGTTGCGCGAACTGTGCGTTGCCCAGGAGTTCCACGAACTGCGCGTTGCCGAGGAGTTGCGCGAACTGCGCGTTGCCGAGGAGTTGTGCGAACTGCGCGTTGCCCATGAGGTCGGCGAACTGCGCGTTGCCGAGTAGTTCGGCGAACTGTGCGTTGCCCAGGAGCTCGGCGAACTGTGCGTTGCCCAGGAGCTCGGCGAACTGTGCGTTGCCGAGCAGTTCGGCGAACTGTGCGTTGCCCAGGAGCTCGGCGAACTGCGCGCTACCCAGGAGTTCGGCGAACTGTGCGTTGCCCAGGAGCTCGGCGAACTGTGCGTTGCCGAGCAGTTCGGCGAACTGTGCGTTGCCCAGGAGCTCGGCGAACTGTGCGTTGCCCAGGAGCTCGGCGAACTGCGCGTTGCCCAGGAGCTCGGCGAACTGCGCGTTGCCGAGAAGTTCGGCGAACTGCGCGTTGCCGAGGAGTTGCGCAAACTGCGCGTTGCCGAGGAGTTGCGCAAACTGCGCGTTGCCGAGGAGGTCGGCGAACTGCGCGTTGCCGAGGAGTTGCGCAAACTGCGCGTTGCCGAGGAGTTCGGCGAATTGCGCGTTGCCCAGGAGTTCGGCGAACTGTGCGTTGCCCAGTAGCTCGGCAAAAGCAGCGGTTCCGGCCATCTCAGCAAAGGCGGCAGTTCCCGCAAGCTCTCTGAAGGACTCGTCTTTAATCATCCTGTCGAATGCATCGGTCTGCATCAGCTGTTGAATCCCCTGGTCACCCAGCTGGATGTCGTCGGAGCCAGGCTGCTCAGCGCGGTAGCGCTCGGCCGGAGCGACTGTGCCAGTCACTTCGGAGTCTGTCGGTATCACGCCGCTAAAATACGCGATCGCAACCAGTACGACTGCTCCGATTATCACGGCGGGAAGTGTTTTATTGCTCGTAGCCATCTTCAGTCCCCTTTATGCCCACAAACCGGGCGCTTTGCTGTCTGACTTACTGCCTAGTACACACCAGGACAGGAAAAGTTGGTCGACCAGGGCTCGAACCCTAGTCAGCCTCCCCATAATTCAGTTGTGCCTCATGGATGACTTCACCGCCGGCCATGAATTGCAGGTTGATCGTTGCAGGCCTGAGGCCCGGGTTGTTCAGATACACCGCGTAGCGTCGTTTGCCGTCCATCTGCAGGGTTACGGCACCTTCTTTGGCGGCAACGCTTGTACCACTGCTTTCCAGTTGGGCAAAACCGTTGAACCAGATCGATTTATCCGAGTAGCCCGCAAGAATCTCCACGGGCTGTCTTGCGCTGAGATCGAAGTCGACGATCAGGATCGGGCCCGTGCTGCGTAGCGTCACGGTGCCGGCGAGCTGGCTCTTGTCGATGGAAACGGTGCCGTGGTCGGGCACTACGAATTCGGTATTGGCTATCGTGCCCACGAGTCCTGTGACGTCGTCGAACGCTTCACGGGTGATCTGCCCGGAATCGACGAGAGCGAGAGTAAGGGCCACGCCCGCTGCGAACATGCCGATGTAGCCCAGTGCAGGCCCTGCGAACAGGCGCCGCAGAGGCCCGGGTGCGGGGCTTGGCGCGGACCTGGCAGGCGCCATGTTCAGAAGTACGTGTTTGAGGTGTGCGGGAGGCTCGATCTCGGGCATGCCATCGAGGGACTGACACAGTGTTGCGAGTTCCTCGTACACCGCCCGACCTTCCTCGCTGTCGGCAAGGAAGGTATCGAGTTCCGCTTTGCCATCGCTATCGATCTCGCCGTCGATAGCCGCCTGGATGAGTTCGAAATATTTCGGATCGATGGTCATCTAGTGTAGTCCGCGTTCTGTCAGGGTTTCCTGCAGGAGCTTGCGAGCCGTGTATAGCCTGGACTTGACCTTGTTCTCGGAAATTTCGAGAACTTCGCCGATCTCCTGGTAGCTGCACCCGAGGAGATGTTTCAGGACGATTACTGCTCGATAGTCCGGGCTGATTGTCATCAAAGCTGCCTGCATGCCTTCACTCAGTTGTGCGTTGCCTGCCTCGTGCTCCGGGCCACCCCGGGTATCTGGCGTATCTCCGTCGAGCGCGTCAAGTCGGTTCGACTTCTTGAGCCAGTTGATGGATTCATTCAGCGTTATGCGATAAATCCAGCTGAAAAAGCGATATCTCGGGTCGTACTGATCGAGGTGCTCGAAGACCTTGAGAAACACCGTCTGTGTCACATCCCGCGCATCGTCCGGACTATTGAGCATCCTGTACGCTGCGTTGAAAACGGGTTTCTCGTACCTGACCAGCAGTACTTCGAATGCTTGCCGGTCGCCTTTCCTGCACCGCTCCATCAGCTTGATGTCGTCTGGCTCATTCATACATACAGCCGGCCGACAGAAAAGTTGGCCGTGGAACCTCCCTGGTGGTCCATCAATATCATCTTGCTGGACCGCATTTGATCCTCGTCGAGATTTAGAGGGTTTCTATCTCGAAGATCGCGTTAAAGCCCGAGTAGCGGAAAATGTCGTATATGTGCTTGTTGACGTTAACTATTCTCAGAGCCCCACCGCTCTCGGACAGTCTTTTTTGTGTTTTCAGCAGTATAGCCAACCCGGCGCTGGATATGTATTCCAGCTGCTCAAAGTCCAGCGTGCTGTTGGCGTCCAGGCTTCCCATGAAGGCCTCTGCCTTCTCGCTCTGCGCTGCATCCAGCCGCCCGCGGCAAACAATCTCGCCGCTTTCCCCAAAATTGATCTCAAACATTGTCTGATTCCGGCTCCTTGCTAAAGCGGATTCTACTCCGCCCGTCCCGGTAGTCGTATTCCAGCCTGTCGACCATATGTTGAATCAGGTGCAGCCCGAGGCCCCCGGGTTTGCGGTCTTCCAGAGCTGCGCCGGTATCGACCTGCGCGGCCCTGGTGACGTCGAATTTGGCGGCATCGTGGTCTGTCATTGTAACCGTGACGCCATGGTTTGCGATTTCCACATCGATCAGGATGTCTCTCGTCGCTCCCGGGTTGTAGGTAACCAGGTTAACGAACAGCTCTTCCAGCGCCAGTTGAATCGGGAATCGAACCGCATCCTCGATGTCGTTGTCCAGCATGATGTCCTCGGCGAAGCGGTATATGTCACCGAGATTATCAACGTCGCGATCAAAGAGTTTTTCTGTCATGGCCCTATCGTTGCCTCCGCACCAGCAGGATAGTGATGTCGTCGGCCTGCGGCGCCTTGCCACCGTGCAGACGGGTCGCTTGCATGATGGCGGGGACGAGTTCCTCGGCGGTCCCGCCGGGTAGTGCGTCGATGACGGAAGCGACGCCTTTTTGGCCGAACTGCAGGCCGACCTCGTTCTCGTATTCGTATATGCCATCGGAGATCAGGCCGAGTATGTCGCCAGGCTCCAGCTTGATCGAGACTGCAGCCTGCAGGTTCTTCTGCGCCATGTAGCCGAGTGGAAAGGTCGACGGTTCGTGCCAGTCGTAGGATTTGCTGGCCGCATGGTAGTGCATGATCGGCCCCTGGCCCGCGGAGTGGAACTGCACCGTGTGGTTGTTTGCGTCTAGCAAGCCGAAAAACGCCGTGACGAAACGGTCATCGGGCAAGTCCTCGACCAGCTGGTCATTGATATTGACGAAGACGTCGTCGAGGTCAGCTTCGAGCCGCAATGCCACGCGCAACATCGCGCGTACCTGCGTGGCGCTCAGCGCAGGCCCGATACCGTGACCTGTGGCATCACCCATTAATAAGAAGAGTCGCTTGTCGGAGAGTGGTACGAGATCGTAGAGATCGCCACCGGTCTGGTCGGTGGGTGAGAATGCACCAGCAAACCCGTAGCCATCGATGACTGGCATCTCCTTCGGCAATGTTCCCATCTGTACGTCACGCGCGACGGTGATTTCGCGGTCAAGTTTCTCGGTGTCCATCATCGACTGAATCAGCCTGGCGCGATGCAGAACCACGGCCGCCTGCGCGGCCAGTGCCGTGGCGACAAACTCGTCCTGCTCGTCGAAGACACCTTCATTCTTGTTCAGTATCTGAAGTACTCCGACAAGTGTGTCCTCAAATCCGATCAGTGGAATCGTCAGCATGCACCGCGAGCGATAGCCGGTTTCCTTGTCGATTGCGCGATTGAAACGATCGTCTGCATAGCAGTCCGGAACGTTGATGAGCTTGCGCGACATCGCGGACTCGCCGACGATGCCTTTGTTCGCCGGAATTCGTATCGTGCCTAGTTCAGTCGCGACTCGCACGACGAGCTCGTCGGAATTATCGTCGTACAGAAATACCGTACCGCGATCTGCGTCGAGCACGTCCCTCGCGGCATCGACCACCTCGTTAAGCATTGTATCGAGGTCGAACGGCGCGCTGAGTTTGCGCGTGACTTCGAGAACGCTCCTGAGCGCTTTTGCTTCGCTGACTTGCCGGGTCACGCCGTGACTTTCCTTTCGATCTCCGTCATCGGCAGCCTGACATACTTTATTTCGATATCAGATATCCTCGCGACCATGCGCTCTGCGGCCTCCGGGATATCGAAGGTCGAGTGATGAATCGCTCGCTTCGTGACCAGGGTTTCCGCCTTGATCGCAAGATCCTCGCCGAGTTTCGATGCCGTATTGACGGGGTCGCCAAAGAACTCGAGGTCGCCGATCAGCAGCACACGCCCGTAGTCGATGCCAACGGACAGATAGATCTGCTCCGCGATTCCGAAGTCCTCATTGTGCGCGAACAGCGCGGAATTGACGTCGAAACTCGCCTTGATGGCGTCATCCGTACGTTCGAAGTAGGCGTAACAATTGTCCGCGTCACACTTGAGCAAAAGCCCGTTATTCGAGGCGATTAGCGGCGCAATGATCTGCCGTGCGCGGTAGATCATCTTCAGGAAGTGACAGACACCAATTTTCCGTGAGGTGCTCGAGAAGCTGGCCATGTCCGAGATAAACACGGCACCTTCGGTGCCGAATTTCTCCCAGATGTGCGTCCTGGCGGCCTCCATCTCGTCTTCGCCGCGCAATTTGGCAAATTCGGCGATCAGGCCGTCGAAATCAGGACTTCCCGTTAACGGGTTCAAATGCAGGTCTTCCGCCATGTTCTCCCCAGTCTTGTTATTGTCATCAATGGCAGAACGGTAAGTATATCCCGGATTTAGTTCGATTTTTCTGGCGGCTGCTGTGAGATTTTCCTAATCTAGGCTGCGGGGGGAAATGGGGTCGTACCTTTGTCGCTGTTCGCCGAACTCAAACGACGCAATGTCATCCGGGTCATGCTGGCCTACCTGGCCGGTGCCTGGCTGCTGGTCCAGATTGCGGATACGGTGTTCCCGGCGTACGGGCTGCCCGACTCCGCGCTGCCGATTCTCATAACGATTCTGGCGATCGGCCTGATTCCGGCCATCGTCGTTTCCTGGGCGTTCGAGCTGACGCCGGCCGGGCTGAGGCGGGACACCGAGGTCGCGCCATCGGTATCGATCGCCCCACAAACCGGAAAGCGGCTCGACCGGATTATCATGGTGGTTTTGGCCCTCGCACTCAGCTACTTCGTATTCGACGAGTTCGTGCTGGAGCGTTCCGTCGCGTCGGATAACAGTATTGCGGTGCTGCCATTTGCGGATATGAGTCCGGATGGTGACCAGGCCTACTTTTCCGACGGTATTGCCGAGGAGTTGCTGAATTTGCTCGCACAAATTCGCGAGCTTCGGGTGATTTCGCGATCGTCAGCGTTTCAGTACCGCGGCGACGATATACACATCCCGACCGTCGCCGAAGAACTGAACGTCTCCTATGTGCTGGAGGGTTCGGTCAGAAAAGCCGGCAATAGCCTGCGGATTACCGCACAGCTCATCGACGCCAGGGCCGACGTGCACGTCTGGTCGGAGACTTACGATCGCGAGCTTGACGATGTATTCGCGATCCAGGACGAGATCTCGGAAACGATCGTCGACGAGCTGCAGATCAAATTGCTCGGTGGTCGGCCCAGCGTCGATCGAACGGATCCCGAGACCTACGCGCTTTATCTGCAGGCAGCTCACCTGATGAATGTAAGGCAATCAGACCGTCGTATTGCCGAAGACCTCCTGAAAAAGGTGCTCGAACGCGATCCTGACTTTTTGCCGGCGCTGAACATCATGGTAGTGGCCATCTACGATTTAACCGGCGATAAGGGGGATGATAAGTATCCTGTCGAGGAAGGAGTATCGCTCATGCGCGGGTATGTCGATCGGGCGCTCGCCATCGATCCGGAAAATGGTTATGCCAATGCGCATCGTGGCTGGATGGCGTTTTTTTATGGTGGCGACCTCGAAACGGCAGCGAGGTACCTGGAGCAGGCTCTCAAGTACGATCCGCGAAACCGTTTTGCCTTGTTTGCAGCGGGCGTTGTCAATCGCCGTATTGGCCACAATGAAGATGCGATCGCATTTCAGGAAGCGGCGCTTGCCGTCGATCCGCTTTGCAGCGATTGCCTCTACAATCTGATGAATATCAATTTGAGTGCCGGCCGGCTCGACGCGGCCCAGGCCGCAGCCGAACGGCGCATGCGCGTCGCGGCAGGAGGCTGGTTCACCCTTGGCTCGATCCACCTGCTCAAAGGTGACATACGCAAGGCTCTCGAATTCTACGACAAGCAAAAAGAGGATCGTATTGGCTGGCTCTCTTACCGTGCAATCGCTTTTCATGAGTTGAACGAGTTCGATGCGCGTGACGAAGCCTTGTCGGAGCTCATGCGAATCGATGACTCTTACGCCAACTTCGAGGCTGCGCGAGTTCAGGCCTGGATCGGCAACGTTGATGAGTCGTTTGAACAACTGGAGCGAATCCTGGATCCTGAAAGTGCCGATTTTGTCGACGCGTTTACATTGTTCATCTGGAGCCCCTTCTTCCGAAATCTCCGGGATGACCCTCGCTGGCTGGCCATGCGGGAGCAGGCAGGTCTCAGCGAGGAACGGCTAGCGTCGATCAAGCTTGAACCACCGGACTAGCTGTCCTCCTTCTGCTTGATTCGCCACGCGCGCGGCGTCAATTCGTGCAACCTCTTGAACGCTTTAACGAACGACAGCTCGGACTGATAACCGACGCGTTCGCCGATGTCGGCAACCTGCAGGCCTGTTGCCGTCAACAATTCACGGGCATTCCGCATCCGCAGCCGGGTCAGGTAGTCGAAGAAATTCATATCGAGCAGCTCTTTGAACTTGCGGGCAAATCCGGAACGTGACATCGACGCCACATCGGCGGCGCGTTCGATCGTCCAACTGGCACCGGGGTCCTGGTGCACCTGCGTCAATGCGTTGGCAATTCGCTTGTCCCTGAGTGCCGCAACAATCCCGGCACGGTCATCACGCCCGAAATCGACGCGCAGCAGTTGTACGAGCAGTACCTCGGTGAGCTTGTTGACGGTCAGTTCACTACCTGGCGCACCCGACATGTACTCCGCGCTAAGGTGCTCGAGCGTCCGGGTCAACCAGGGCCACTGGTCGAGTTCCTCATTGTGCAGGATGACGAAGCGGGGCAGGGCGCGCATCAGCATGTCGTCCTCCCGGTTCTCGAACTCACAGTAGCCGCACAGCAGCAAGGTTTGCGCTTCGCCCGTGTCGTCGCTCTGCATGACGTGGCCGACACCCGGTGCCAGGAATACGAAATCACCTGGCGCAAGGCCGTGCACGTCGTTGTCGATCTCGACCTCGCAATGCCCGCGCCTGACGAGATGAAACATTGCCCGAGTCTCCCCCGAGTAGGGCAGCTCCCACGGCGGTGCCAGGAAATCGCAGAAGTAAACGCTGCCGGTTGCGCGCAGGCCTTTCAGGACGTCCGTCAGAACCTCCATTGATACTCCGAAGTCTTATGAAATAGACGATTGATAACAAAATATGGCGTTTTGAACCATAGATCATATCTTTGATGCGGGTCAGTATACGCCTTCGACATCAACGCGCAATGGAGTCAGTGCCATGACGACGACAGAGATCTATTTCAAGACCTGGTGCCCCTACAGCCGGCGTGCGCTCAGGCTGCTCGACCGCAAGGGCGTCAACTACACCGCAATCGACGTGACCGACGACGTAGTTCGCGAACTCGAAATGCGTGAACGCGCGGACCGTACATCGGTGCCGCAGATATTCATCGGCGACCGGCATGTCGGCGGCTATGACGATATCGCGGCGCTCGACAAGACCGGTGAACTCGATTTGCTGCTCGCCGGCATTGAACAGACTGAAGAAGCGGCCTGAACCAGGGCTGCCTGCCTCACAAAAGGAGATTGAACATGACTTACGCAAAACAAATCATCACCATCGCCGCACTAGCATTGCTACTCGGCATGGCGGCAGCGGTCGCTGACAATCACGACCGACTCGCAAAATACGCTGATCCCGCGGAACCCGCATTGCCGGCCACCAATGTCGACATTTCACTGGGCGACACGGCACTCGTTATCACCGATCCGCAGATCGATTTTCTGAGCCCTGAGGGAGTGACCTGGGGTGTCGTCGGTGAGAGCGTGACAGAACTCGGTACGGTCGAGAATATCGGCAGACTGCTCGACACGGCGAAGGCTGAAGGACTGCCTGTATACATCTCGCCACACCATTATTATCCAACAGATCACGGTTGGAAATTCGAAGGCCCGCTCGAGAAATTGATGCACGCCATCGGCATGTTCGATCGTGAAGGCCCGTACACGCTCGAGGGATTTGACGGTTCGGGCTCGGATTTCATGCCCCAGTACAAAGAGCAGATACTCGATGGTGAGACCATCATCGCGAGCCCGCACAAGGTCTACGGCCCCGAGCAGAATGACCTCGTATTGCAGTTGAGAAAGCGAGGTGTGTCGAAGGTGATACTCGCAGGCATGTCGGCCAACCTGTGCACCCAGGCGCATTTGTATGAGCTGTTGGAGCAGGGCTTCGAGGTGGCTGTTGTCAGAGATGCGACGGCGGCTGCCAAGCTACCTGAGGGCGATGGTTACCTGGCAGCAATTACCAACTTCCGCTATGTCGCAAACGGCCTATGGTCGACTGACGAGGCGGTTACAAAGATCAAGACGGCGCGATAAATCCAGTCTTCCCCCGAGACACGCGCTTGACTGCCCGGGCGAAAGCCCGGGCTTTCTCATACCCAGAAATCCGCCACGCGACCGATGAGCCAATAACTCGCGATGCCACCGATGACATAACTCGCAGGCGCCGTGAGTGACGTCCAGTGGACGTCATCGCCGTCGGTTCGCAACAGGCGGCTGAGCACCGGGCGCAGCACAAAGAACGTAGCGAGTAACGCCAGGACAAAGAGAATCTGGCCGATCTCGACACCGACATTGAAGAACAGAAGCGCTGTGGGAAGTTCTGTCTGCGGCAAACCAATATCCCGAAGTACTGCGGCAAAGCCCAGGCCGTGCAACAGGCCGAATGAGGTCGAAACAGCGACCGGGAAGCGATTTGTCAATTGCGTCTCATCATCCTTGACGATTTCCCAGGCGAGGAACACGACGCTTAGCGCAATCGCGGCTTCTACCGGTGGCGTCGGAATGCGGATGATATCGAGCGCCGCCAGCGCGAGCGTAATCGAGTGCGCGATCGTGAATCCCGTGATCGTGATCAGCACCTTGCGGGCGGTGCGCGCGATCAGAAGCAGGCAGGCTACGAACAATAAGTGATCGATACCGATCCAGATATGCTCGACGCCGAGTGCCGTGTATTGCCCGGCAACGGCGAGCTTGCTCTCGGACTCGGGCACGACCCAGTCGCGCTCGTCCGGCTTGAGTACCTTTACATGTTGTTCACCGTTTGCAAGCCGTACCTGGAACAAGGTCGAAAGTGATGGATTGACAATCGGGAACTCGATGCCGATACGTTGCCCCGACAGACCGTCCGCGCAAGTGTAATCCTGCCGGCCGACGTAGGCGCCCCCGGCTTGCTGTGTTGCCCGACGTGCATCCGTCTTGCAGTCGGACGGCATATTAATGGTCGGCAGAGCGTTGCTCGGGACCGTCGATGGCACCTTCCACTGCACACTGAAATTCCCCGTCTCTGTCTCGATGATCTCGATGAAGTTCGGACGGGAGTCATGTGCTTGTGCCAGAGAGGCAAAACCAAGCAGGGTTCCGATAAACAGAATTCGCACGATCATTCGGCGCTTCCGCGTTCGAAATTCATGCGCACGTCGTAGGTGCCGACAATTGCCTGAACGGCCAGTTCGTTCTTCTCGTTGATCTCGACACGCAATGCATCATCACGAACCGATTGCTCGACGTCCGCAAGATCGGGGTACATTCCCTCAGTTAGCTTGCTGACCATCACGAGGTGATAGCCGTACGCAGACTCGAGTGGTCCCTGCCAGAGCTGGTCATTCGGGTCGAGCGAAAATAGTGCCTGTGCCATGTGCCGTCCGAAGTGACTGCCGACAAAGTCCTCCGTTCGCTCGACGTAGTTCACGTTATAAAGGAATCGATCGCCATGGCGGGTGCTTTCCGAAAACGGCACGCTGTCTGCGTTTAATTGTGTGAGCTTTGTCTCGGCGAGTGTGCGGGCCTGTTCGGGTCCGTAGCGGTCAGCGCTGAAGAAGACGTGCGTAAACGTCGCATATGGATCGACATAATAATCATCTTTGTTTGCTTCATAGTAGGCCGTTACCTCGTCACCGGATACGTCGACGGCAGATGTCACGAAGCCGTTGGTAATGAACTGCAAGGACTGGATCATTCTCTGCTTGATGACGTAGTCGTTAACGTCCATGCCGAGCGCCTGCGCCTCGCGATGCAGAGCTTCCTCGCGAACGAAGTCATCAATGAGCATCTTGAGCTCCGCCTCACTTAGTGCGTCCAGTCGTGCCGCGGCAACCTGTGGATTGAAGGCCTTGGACCGGTACTGCACGAAGGTCAGCAGGGCATTGCGATCGACAATGATCGTTTTGCTGTCCAGGTTGCTGTCTTCCGGTGCGACAAATTCGAACAAGATGAACAAGCCAAGACCGATGACCAGAAAATGCACCAGCGGTTCACGAATCAGTTTCTTCAAAACGCCTCACCCACTCCAAAATAGTACTCGGTGTCGTGCTTGCCCCGGGCCACATCGAAGGATAGCGAAACCCGGTGCTTCTGGGACACGACGAACCTGGCGCCCAGTCCGGCGGCCGGGAGAAAATCCCTGCCGAATTCGCTCACGTCGCCAGCAACTTCGCCAAAACCGGCGAAGCCCGTAAATATCCACTTGTCGTTCAGTTGCCAGCGGTACTCGCCCTGCAGCGCGTACATCATCTTGTCGCGATAACGTCCCGACGGGTAGCCTCTCAGGTCGGTGCTACCCCCGAAGGTGCTCATGATGAAGAACGGGGGGTTGTCGCCGGCCGTGGTTCTGAAATAGCCACGAAACGCGAGCACGTCGCTCTCGCGAATCGGGATGTAACGATTGGCGCTAATCATGAACGTCTCGGCATCGAAATCGCCTCCGACATTCTTGCGATAGAGCATCGTGCGGCCGTTTATCAACCAGCCCTGGCGCGGAAATTGTTCGTGGTCACGGGAATCGACGACGATGGGAATCGTGATTGCACCGATATCGAGCTTCAGGACCGGATCGAAGAACGGATCTTCGATCGTAAACTTCACGCGCGAGTCGACGGTGCCAGCAACGTACCCGAGGCCAACGTAAAGTTTTCTCCAGACCCGGTAAGAAGCGGAGGCGAAATACATCGGCGCCTCTTGCACGATATCCACCGAAACCCCGAGGTCGCTCAATGTATCGCCAACACCATAGAAGCGGTACTGAACATCCATGTAGCCCGCACCGAATTTGACGCGCAGGTCATCGTCGAGGAGGTGCAGGTTGCCGCCAGCACCATAGGCGTAACTGCCGTTCTCGGCATACCATCCAAAGCCGCCGATAATAGAGGGCGCGTGTTCAGCGTCTTCGTTCTTCGACTCCAGGAAGTACCCCCCTGCCAGGGCCAGCGTCCAGCCAACCTGCGGCGAACGACCCGGTATCGGTGCAATGACGAGGTCGTCGGGCCACTTCTCGGCAAAACGCTTCATTGGACTGCCTGTGAATTCGGCGTCCGCAAGCTCCAGGCCGCCGTCGCTGGTGAATTCGGAAAATTCCCCAGCGGGCAGGTCGAAGTCCCTTTCCTGCCCGTGTGCCGGGTTTACCACGAGCAACGCCGTGAGGCCGGCGATATGGATTAGACGAATTATCAAGGAATTACGCGTCAGCAAGCAGAACCGGCCGCCATGATACTGAACATGGCGGCCGGGATGTTAACGATTTGGCTTAAGGCGTGTACCAGATCGGCGACGAATAGGCGCGTTCCTGGATTGCGGCCGGGTGTCCGGTTTCCTCAACCGGGATGCCCAGTGCGATCGCATCGAACAGCGTGTGCCGCGGCGTTGGAATCTGCAGTACGCGCACATAATAAAAGGAGGCCTTGGCCGGATCGAAATCCGGGTCGCTCCAGGTGGTCGCCAGGTCGGGGTCACCGATGTCATTGGTGTAATTACCCGTACTGATGTCGACGGTATTGCCAACAGGCGCCACTTTGCCATCGCTGCCTATCGTACGGCCGTCCGCCATGGCGACGTCATAGACTTTCTCCTGCGGCATGCCTTCGTCGTCCAGCCAGCCCTTCACGACCTGGATGCGGTCGAGGTTTGCGCCAACCGGGTCCTTGACGGCCCGGATCAGGAACGAGGGCGCCTTACCGTCCGGCGCGGCAGAAAGGTCACTGCCCATCGGCACGCCTCTCTCGTAACCGACGGCGGCGAGACTATTGCTCTGGGCGTCGGCGGCGATAAAGTTGAAGCCGCCGAAGAACCGCAACTCGATGCGTGGTCCCGTGGTTGCGTAGACTTCCTTGCGCTTCATTGCGTCAAAGATCGCGTCGCGCGTGTTCTGAGGCGCCCAGACAGCGGCGAGACCGGCCGCACCCATGTCGAATCCGCTTGTTCCTGGGATCACATCGGCTGATTTGGTGCCCGGGGTCGAGTCGATCGCCATCTTGCCGTGGAAATTGTCTTCCTCGGCCGAAGCCATCGCCGTGTGCGAATCGGTGGAGCCGATCATGCCGAACTTGTAGGGGTTGGCGCCGATGCGGTCCTCGACCACCAGGCCGCGAAGTAAGGCCGTGCGCGCGTAGTCGCCGTTCTCGACGATCCGCTTTTCCTGACTCTCGATGACAGCCCGATCCTCGTCGCTCAGTGTTCCGAGAAACGCGTCACTGAACATGCTCGGTGCCTCGACTCCTTCGACCGCAATCAGGTGCTCGTACGTCTCGTAGTCGGCAAACTCGTCGTTTGGTGACAGGCGCGGATGCGTCTCCGAGTCGCCCTTGATCTGGGTCATTTCGACGACGGGTTCCCACCGCATGCGCAGACTCGAGTAGGCCTGGTCTACGCCTTCGCCGTCACTGTCGACGAGCGGGAACATCAGGCCACCAGAGATGTTCGAGTTGTGCGGTATCGCCAGGAAGTCCGCGCCGGATTCGGCCGAGGTCTTGTCGAGCCAGGCCCAAAGGTCTTCCGGGTGCATGCTGTCGAGGCTCGTGTAAGGAATGAACTTCTCACCATTGGCTTTGTTGCCTTTCATGATGAGAACACGGTGCAAGTTCTGTCCCTGTGGCGTCGATGACCACTCCCAGCCCATGAATGCGGTAAATTGACCGGGCTCGTCGTGGCGGTCGGCGGCATCCATGATCTCGCCCCAGACCGATGCATTGATTTCCGGATTGTTCAGATTCGGATCGGGTGGAATGACGCCGTTCACCTGTGCGATCAACTCGCCGAAGACCTCGATTTCGCGGCCTTCTGCAGCAGCCTGCGCAAATCGTTTGCCAGTCTCTGTGTTGGCAACGCGCGGATCACCCTGCAGCAGCATGGGTACTACACCCATGAACTCGCCGTGGTCCGACACGACGAGGAAGTCGAGCGGCGTGCCTATCTGGATGCGTGCCTTGTGATACGGGTGCACGACCGGGTAGCCCTTGGCGTAGCGATACGCCGTGTCGGGATCGGCCGAGCGGTTCTGCATCAGGTAAGCATCGGGCGAGTACGACGTATGCAAATGCGTATCGCCCCAGTACAGGTTGTTGAGCGGGTTCGATTCGAGCGTGGCGGCGGCTTCTGCTACGGGCGCCTCGGCCGGCGCGGCAGATTCATCGGCAGCAGGTGCCTCGCCGGAAGGTTTGCTGCACGCGGCAAACGTCACTGCAAATCCGATGACAAAGAGTAGTCGTTTCATGTCCTGGTCCTTTCTTGTTTAAGGCGTATACCAAATCGGTGAGGTGTAAGCGCGTTCCTGCGTTGTCGCCGGCGCATCGTCGGGATGCTTCACGTCGAACCGGAACGAGTCGTACAGGGACCAGCGCGGCGTCGGAATCTCGATGACGCGCATGTAGTAGAACGCACGCTGCTCGGGATCGAAATCCGGATCCTCCCAGACAATACCGAGTTCGGCCGCGCCAATCGTATTGGTCCAGGACGCGCTCGCCACATTTACCGTATTTCCAACAGGTGGCAGTTTGCCGTTGGCGCCGATCTCGCGATCACCAGACCACGCGACGTCGTAAACTTGTTCATGCAGTTCCTTCCCGTCGTACCAGCCCTTGATGATCTGGATGCGATCGAGGTTTGCACCGATCGGGTCACGCACAGCGTAGGCCATGAACGTCGGTGTCTTACCGTCGGGTGCCGATGTCAGGTCACCGCCCATCGGCACGCCCTTGGCGTAGCCTGCAAACGCAGGCTGGCGGCTGTTCAGGTCCTGGTTGGTGTAGTCCCAGCCGCCGAAGAACCGCACCATCGGGCGGCTGCCTGTCGTCGCATAGGTCTCCTTGCGCGACATGGCGTCGAAAATGGCTTCGCGCGTGTTCTCCATCGCCCACACGGCTGCGAGCCCGGATGCCACCTGCTCCCAGTCCATAATGACGCCGTGCTCGGTCTTCATGACGATGTCCCCGAGTCGGTGCGGGCTGGGCTCGACACCGGAATGCTTGCCGAAGAAATTATCTTCCTGCGCGGTGGCGAGTGAGGTATGGCTGTCCGTAGAGCCGACCATGCCGAACTTGTACGGGTTGGTACCTAGACGTGCCTCGAGCGCGAGGCCACGTTTCAATGCTTCACGTGCGTATTCGCCTGCGAGCATGTCATCGGTTTTTGCCTCCGAGAGATCGAGGTTGCCCTTGTCCCAGGTCTCGTAGTCGGCAAATTCGTCGTTGGGTGACAGAAATGGATGCGTCTCACCGTCGCCTTTGATCTGGGTGGCTTCGTACAACGGCTCCCACAATGCACGCTGCTCGACGTAAGTTTTGTCGAGGCGCTTACCGTCGTACTGCTCCCTGTCAGGGAACATGATGCCGTTGGCCAGATTGCCGTTGTGGGCAAGTGCCAGAACGTCACCACCGGTGGTTTCTTCATACCCGGAAAGCCATTGCCACAGGTCGCGCGGGTTAGGGCTGCCGAGCGGCGGAAATGTCGTGTAAGGCACCATCTGCCTGCCCTTGTCGCCGCCGTCGCGATAGATCACGACACGGTGCAGGTTGTTACCCGCGATAAGCGAGGTCCATTCGTAGCCGATGAACGCCGTGAATGTGCCGGGGTCGTTGTAACGCTCTGCCGCGTCAACGGTAGCAAGCCACGTGTCCTTATAAGGAGTCGAGTCCGGCAAATATGCGAGCTCAGCCGGAAATGCGCCTTGTGAAAACGCCATGATGAGTTCGAGCGCAACAGCCACACCATCACCGGCCTTGATGCGGTCGTAATACTCGCGGCCAAGCGGCTCCGAGAGAATGTGGGGCGCGCCGGCCATCAGGTCCGGAAAAAACCCCATGTTGTCGGAGTGATCCGCCACAACGAGCCAGTCGAGAGGCCGCGACAGCTTCGCGGGGAAGCCACTGGTCGCCATGACCTCGTCGCCACGCGCAAAGCGATAGGCCTCATCGAGTCCGAGCTGATTACCGAAAGCACCCGCGTCGAAGGAGTTATTGGTGTGCAGGTGCGTGTCGCCCCACAGCGGCATCAGCGAGGTTTGCCGTCCGGCGTAGGGTGAAAAGGATTTGCCCGTATAAGCATCGGATAGCACCTTGTGGGCATCCGGGGGTGCCGGCATTTGTGCGAACGCGGTAACGCTCACGAAAAGCCAGAGCGGAATGCTGCGAATCAAAATAGAAATGGAGTGACGCATCGCTCGTCTCCTTAGTTTGGTATTTTTGGCTCTTGTGGTCGACGTTTGACCAATCGCTCAACTTGTTAGAACTATTCTAAGCAGCGCGGAAGGATACCGCGGAAATCGTTGCTTTGTTTAACAAATCGCCCGAGATATTGCGATCGTGGATAGTACGAACGCATTGACCAATCGTCGGACTTTTTATTCTTCGTTAGTGGGCGGTAGGATGTAGCAACGAATCCCATACGAGTAATTGCCAGATGAAACATCCGTGGAAGCTGATCGTGATTTTCGCTATGACTGGCTCACTGTTAGCCTGCGGCCCGCAGCCAACCCAGCCCCTGCCGACCGGCGATGTCAACGTCGAGGGCCTGCGCGAAGTGAACGCACGGAATTTCGAATCTGCGTTCGTCAGACCGGGCCTCGATTTCAGTCGTTATAACAAGCTGATGGTGAACGAACTCGAACTCGCCTTTCGTACTCCCGACAGGGCCCAAAACCAGTTCCCGCTGGGCGAGGATCAGAAGACCCGCTTCCGCGCGGCGATGGCCGTTGCTTTCGGTAAGGAGCTTGGTCAGTTGGAGAACCTGGAGCTCGTCACCGAGCCGGGCCCCGATGTGCTCGATCTGAACGTTCGAGTTCAGGATATCGTCGCAGGGACTCCGGGCACGCGGGTCGGCGCAATGGGCCGCGCGTCGTTCGCACTCGAAACAGTGGGCGAGATGACGCTGATCCTGGAGATTCGCGACTCGGAATCCGAGGAAGTGTTGGTCCGCGTGTTCGACAGGCGTGCGGTTGAGGGAGCTGCGATGCTCAGCGGTGACAACGTGATCTCAACGTGGAAAGGCGTCGAGGAGTTGGTCGCACGCTGGGCGTCACGAGCACGCGAGGGCCTCGATGCGCTCGTCAACGGCGATTATTGACGTCGAAAACTGTGTGTCACTCGGTACTCGACACCCGCGATAGGCTAGGGTGTCGGATCGATCATTGGTTGATTTTTCAAAACCAGGCCAATTCGTCGCGCGCCCAGCGGTTGCACCGGCCGATTATTGTCGTGCAGGAATGATACGATCGTGGCCATCTGTTCCACTGATATCTGCCGCGTCTCCGCCATCACGATCCACTGCACGCCTTCCGAACACGGCGGAGTCGTGAGCGATCCTTCGTAACGGTAGTAGTGCTGTGGCAAGGGACGCAGATCGCTCATATCGAGGTCGAGGTTCTCGACGTGCCTTTCGCCGCCCGCTTCATCGGGAAATGCGGCAAGCACCGCATCCCACAGCGCATCGTGCTCACCTTCCTCGACAAGAATACCGACGACTGCCAGCTCACCGGCGGCTGATATGTGCACGAAGTGGACTTCCAGTTGCGCGTGTTCGCCATCGATCGTGTGTTCCGACGGCGAATGAAAATGAAACTGCGCGAGTTCGTAGACCGTGTCGCCGAGTTGTATCGACAGCGGCACATCATTCGTTATCTGTACCGTGTGGCCGTTGTCGACGAGGTCCATGACGCGAGCTCTTTGACCCGCGGTCAGCACAGCTTCGCCCAGACGGCGCTCGATGCCTGCCTCATCGATCGGAACCGCGTCCGTAAGATCGATCGGGGATTGCTCCCTACCCGTGTCACAGGTTGCGAAATCAGGGCTGAGGCTCGCCCAGTGTTCAGGCGCAGTTTTTCCTGCGTAGCCCCAGTGCACTTCGTGGTGCTCGGGCGAGTCGCACGCGGCCAACAAGAGCGCAACTGACGCTCCGATGAATGAGCATTGTCTTGTGTCAGTCACTTCAAATGTTTCCCGTTCAGTATTCTGACAGAATTGTCCGTGGAGGAGCGCCATAGTCTAGCCCAAGTGCGCGCAACCTTGTGTAATGAACTCCGGAATCTACTCGGCACCCGTCGTCTGCCGCCCCAGCGCCTCGGCAGCCCAATAGCGGCCGGCAGCAACCAGAGCCCGTGCCTTGTAGATTTCGTGTGTCTGGCAAATATTGTTGGGTATCTCGATCAGCACATCGGGCGGATAGGCGGCGAGTCGGTACCTGGCGATCGCAGCCTGCATCGTGTCGAAACTTCCGAGCATGATGTCGGTGAGCCCGAGCTTTCGCTCCTGATGTTGCTTGCTCTCGGTTTCCATCCCGAGCGTGTCCTGCACGCGGCCGAGGAACGCGTCGATCGATTTTCGATAACGACCGATCTTGCTCGGAGGTTGTTGCGGCGGGTTCGGACCATAGGGCTCTTGCATATCGCGACCCGACAGGCTGACGGCAATCGTAAGATCGGCACCGTCCGACGTTGCCGGCGCGCTGGGTAACGGGTTGAGAAGGCCGCCGTCGACCAGGACCTGGCCGTTGATCGTCTTCGGCGTGAATACGCCCGGTATCGCCATCGAGGCGCGCATGGCGTCGAACAAGCTGCCGGAATTCAGCCACACTTCCTTGCGACCGACGATATCGGTCGCAACCGCCGTCAATGGTATTGGCAGATCCTCAATCTGCTGGTCGCCGATCAGGTTGCGCAGGGTATCCATGATGAGGTCGCCTTTCACCACGCCGTTGCGCGCGGTCAGTGAAATGTCCAGAAAGCGGATGACATCCCACTCGCTGAGGTCGCATACCCATTCTTCGAAGACATCGAGCTCTCCGGCGCAGTAGAAACCGCCGATCAGGCTGCCAACCGAACAGCCTGTGATTGCGCGGATGTCGAAGCCGTGTTCCTCGAGCGCGTGGATGACGCCGATGTGCGCAATACCCCGGGCACCGCCGCTGCCGAGTATCAAATGAACCTGTACCGTCATTGCATCAGTCCTGCGCGACGTGAATGCCGACGAGTCTGGCGATCAAAATGGCGAGATACAGCTGGCCGATCACACCTACAAACATGGCAAGGCTACGTGCGGCAGGCCCGATCGGTGTGAGGTCGCCGTAACCGACCGACGTCAATGTCACGAAACTGAAATACATGAACTCCGCGAACTGGTCGTGTCTTTCAACAGTGTTTGTAGCCTCGCCGACGCTCGCGATAACGGATCCAGGATCCACATTGTTCACAAACTGGAACAACAGCGCCATGACGACGCCGAACATCAGGTACACCGCGACCGCGCCGAAGATCGTGTCCGCAGTGACCCGCTTGCTTCTGATCACGTCGATGAATACGGCGATCAGGACGGCAAACAGGAATGCGTCTGTAGACAGCGCTGTTAGCCAGTCGAAGAATTGGTGATCTTCAAATGGGTCGATCACCCAGTTGATGAGCAAGATCGGGACAACCAGCACCAGGAGAATACGAAACAGCCAGGTGCGATTGACGACTGCGTAAACCGAAGCCATTAACAATGCGGTGATCGCGATTCGCAACAGGCCGGAACCGAAGAAATGCGCACCGATCGGGTAGGCGATCGCACAGAGCAGCAGGGTCATCGTCAGGATGAAATAAGGCCCCAGGTACCAGGATGTGCGCTGCTGCCGCAGCATAGCCATTTTTCGCCAGTTTTTCACGAATGTGTAGGACTGCTTATTTGTTCTTATTCAACAAGTTAACAAATTTTCGGCTGGGCCTTGTCATTATCGTAGCAAGCCAGTACGTTGTGGCAAATATAAGGCTTCCCAGGCCACACAAGAAATGACCAAATCAGTCGAGGCCAATCAATGAAAATTTCCCAGTTGCGCAACGCCGCGCTGAACTACTTGTTATTGGTTGTCGTAGCATGCACTGCTTTACTGGCTGGGTGCCAGCGACAGGAAGAAGAGCGGGCGCCGGTCGTCCGACCGGTCAGGATTGTGACGATTGGCGAAAGCGGAATGGGTCGCAGCCTCGCCTATTCCGGGCAAATCCGTGCAGGCGAGACGGCTGAGCTGGGATTCGAAGTAGCTGGCCGGATCATCGAGCTGCCCGTCATCGAAGGTCAGCAGGTGAGCGAGGGCGACATGCTCGCGCGACTGGATCCCGCCGATTTCCAGTCACAACTCGATCAGGCCGATGCGAATTACCGCCAGGCTCAAACCACCTTCGAACGCTACAAGGAAATCGTTGAGCGCGGGGCGGTTTCCCGGCAGGAACTCGATGTGCGCCAGCGCAACTACGAGGTCGCCCAGGCAGAACTGGCTACCGCCCGCAAAGCATTGAGCGATACGCGCCTGGTTGCACCGTTTTCCGGACAGATCGGACGTCGGCTAGTCGATAACTTTGTGAATGTGCAGGCCAAGGAAGGGGTTGTAATACTGCAAGACCTGACCAAACTCGAGGTCGTCATCTCCATCCCCGAACAGGACTGGGCACGTGCGAAGACGAACCTCACCAAGGAGGAGCGTACTGCCCTTGTCCGGCCAGTGGTTAGCCTGTCCATGATTCCCGATCGTGAATTTCCGGCACGCATTAAAGAAGTTGCAACCGTCGCAGACCCCGTCACGCGAACGTTCGAAGTCGTTGCCGTGATGGACAATCCCTCCGACGTGACGATCCTCCCCGGTATGACGGCAAGCATAATCATAACCGTTCCGGAAGGCGGGACGTCAGCGGGAGCCGATACGGCGTTTTCGATTCCAGCCAACGCCGTGCTGGCCGATGAGCAGGGGAACTCGACGGTCTGGAAGGTCGATCCCACAACGATGACCGTCAGTCGTGCGAATATTCAGCTGGGGGACATGTCGGGCGACCAGGTCAGGGTGCTTTCCGGGCTCAATCCGGGTGATCGCATAGCTACGTCCGGTGTGCACAACCTGCGCGACGGAATGCAGGTCAGCGAGCTCAGGCGGTAAGCCATGAAGATTACCGAGTTCTGTCTCGAGAATCGCACCACGACGCTGTTTCTCACGGTTGTCGCTATCGCTGGTGGCATCTTCTCCTTCAACAACATGGGTCGTCTCGAAGACCCGGAGTTCGTGATCAAGGACGCGCTGGTCATCACGCCCTATCCAGGGGCAACGGCCGAAGAAGTCGAGCAGGAGGTCAGCGACGAGATTGAGATGGCCGTGCAGCAGCTCGGGCAGCTCTTCGAGGTCGAATCGAGGTCGGCACGCGGCGTATCCACCGTAACCGTTACGATCAAGGACCGCTTTGGCAAGGAGTTGTTGCCACAGGTGTGGGACGAACTCCGGCGCAAGGTGGGTGATGCGCAGTCCAGTCTGCCGCCGGGCGCCGGCCCGTCGATTGTCAATGACGATTTCGGGGATGTCTTCGGCGTCTTCGTCGCCCTCTACGGCGAGGAGTACAGCTACGCCGAGCTTTACGATGTTGCCAAGTTCCTGCGTCGCGAGTTCCTGGTGGTACAGGACGTGGCGAGGGTCGACATCTTCGGCGACCAGTCCGAGGTCGTATACGTAGAACTGGACAGGGATCGGCTGTCACAGCTTGGCCTTTCCCCCGGTGTCATCATCAACGAGCTGCAGAGTCGCAATGTCGTGTCCAACGCGGGTCGTGTCAATGTCGGCGATGACTTTATAGCGATTAATCCGACCGGGCTGGTCGATTCGGTCGAGGAGATCGGCGGCATCATGATCAGCGGCGGTGCCGGTGAGTCGCAGATTTTTTTGCGTGATGTCGCCGACGTGGTGCGTGGCTACCAGGAGCCACCCCCGAATATTCTGCGCTTTGACGGCGAGAAAGCCGTCGGCATCGCCATTTCCACCGCTGAGGGCGGCAACGTGGTCACGATGGGCGAGGCGCTCAAGGACAAGTTCCGCCAGATCGAAGACCGGATTCCGTTGGGCATCGACTTCGGCATCGTGTCACTCCAGTCCGACAGCGTGACCACGTCGATAAACGGCTTCGTCGTGAGCCTGTTGCAGGCGGTCGTCATCGTCGTCGTCGTGCTGCTGTTCTTCATGGGACTGCGAAGTGGCCTGCTGATTGGCTTCGTTCTCTTTCTTACTATTGCCGGCAGTTTCGTCTTCATGTCGGCGGCCGGCGTCTTGCTGGAACGAATATCGCTGGGGGCCCTGATCATCGCGCTCGGTATGCTCGTCGACAATGCAATCGTCATCGTCGACGGCATGCTGGTTCGTATCGAACAGGGCATGGACAAGGCGAAGGCTGCCGTTGCCGTCGTCAAGCAGACCGCGATGCCGTTGCTCGGCGCCACGGTCATCGCGGTACTCGCGTTCGCGGCGATCGGCACGTCCCAGGACAACACGGGCGAATACACGCGCTCCTTGTACACGGTCATCCTGATATCCCTGATGCTGAGCTGGGTGACCGCTGTCACAGTTACGCCGCTGCTGTGCGTCATGTTCCTGAAAAGCACCACCGGCGAAGGCGAGACCAAGGATCCCTACGGCAGCAGGTTCTACCAGGTGTTCAGGGGCTTCCTGAACGGTTGTATACGCGTGCGCTGGGTAACAATGGCTGTTGTCGTCGGTGTATTCGCCGCGTCCCTGTATGGCTTCGGTAACCTGGAACAGAGCTTTTTCCCGAATTCGACGCGTCCGCAGTTCATGTTCGACTACTGGCTGCCGCAAGGTACGCGGATCGAGCGGACCGAGGCCGATGTCAAAAAGATCGAGGAATATATACGGGGAGTCGAGGGCGTCACTCACGTCACGTCGATCGTAGGACAAGGCGCCCCACGATTTCTCCTGACCTATACGCCTGAGAAACAGAACAATGGCTATGCGCAGCTGCTCGTGGACGTCGAGAACAGCACGTATATCGATGTCGTCGCGGACCAGGTCCAGGCGTATGTCGAAGCGAACTATCACGACGCAGTGCCGCAAATCCGCAAGTTCATCCTTGGCCCCGGTGATCCGGGCAAGATCCAGGCGCGTTTCATCGGCGAGGATCTAAACGTGTTGCGCGAACTCGCGGCTGAAGCCGAAGGGATCATGCACGCGCACCCGAATGCGTTCGGCATTCGACAGGATTGGCGGGAGCGCACGATGGTTGTGAAGCCCATCATCGCGCAGGAGCAAGCGAACCAGAACCAGATCACGCGTCAGATGATTGCAACTAATATCATGCAGGCATTCCAGGGCATAACGGTGGGCGTCTACCGCGAGGGGGACGAATTGTTGCCGATCATCCTGCGCGCACCCGACAGGCAGCGGCTGAATGTCTCCAGCATCCGAAACCTGCAGATATGGAGTCCGGCTGCCCAACGGATGATCCCATTACGGCAGGTCGTCAACGGCTTCGAAACCGTGTTCGAGGACGACATCATCTATCGCATAAATCGGCAGCGTGCAATTGTCGTGCTGTCAGACCCGCGAGTGGGTGAAGGGCCCCCGTTGCTGAACGACCTTCGTCCCGAAATCGAAGCAATCGAACTGCCTCCAGGCTACCGCCTGGAGTGGTGGGGCGAGTTCCGCAACAGCGCCAAGGCGAAAGCCTCACTCGCCGCCGCCCTGCCCATGTTCTTCCTGTTCATGGTCGTATTGACCGTCGCCCTGTTCAACTCGATGAAGCAGACGGCGGTCATCTGGCTGACTGTGCCGCTGGCCGTAATTGGTGTGACCATCGGTTTGGGCGCAACCGGCCAACCGTTCGGGTTCATGGCGCTGCTCGGGTTCATGAGCCTTTCCGGAATGCTCATAAAGAACGCCATCGTGCTGATTGATGAGGTCAACGCGCAGAATTCGGAAGGCAAGGCGCCGATCAACGCGGTACTGGACGCCGCCGTGAGTCGTTTGCGCCCGGTGGGAATGGCTGCGGCGACAACGATCCTCGGTATGGCGCCGTTGTTCCCTGATGCGTTTTTCGTGTCGATGGCCGTCACGATCGCGTTCGGGCTCGGATTTGCAACCATTCTGACGATGGTTGTTGTGCCGACACTGTATTCGGTGTTCTACAACGTGCGAACCGAATGAGTCGTTTTTACGTAGCGCTTTTTGCGTTGGCGGTTCTCGGGGCTTGCACCAAGACGATCGTCACCGGGTCATTTCACCGTGTGCCGAATTCGGCCGTGGAATACGCCTACATCAACCAGGAAGCAGACTTCAGCAAGTATACGAAGCTGCTGTCAGGCGGTCTCGAGATCTACTATCCCGAGGGCGAGGAGACCCCGGATCCCGCTGACCTGGAGCGTATCCGTGGCTATTTCAGGGACGCGTTTGTGAGCGCGATTGGTGATGCCTATGAGATCGTCACCGAGCCCGGGCCGGATGTCCTGAAGGTTAGCGCGCAAATAGTTGATATGAAGATTTCGCCCGGTGGCGCCGTGTTTGAGCCGAGTGGCCGCCTCAGGGATGTAGTCGCTCATGGCGAACTGACATTCCTGATGGAGATGAGTGACTCGGTGACGGGTCAGGCGCTTGCACGAGCGGGCGACAAGTCCAGCGACATCTCGGCGGATAGAGACGATGCAACCTGGGACGACGTGCAGCGCGCGGCAGAATACTGGGCGGGATTGTTCCGCAACTGGCTGGACAGCGCACTGGGAGTTCCTGAGAAGATGGAGAAGCAAGAGTGATACGCGGTCAGGTACTGAGATTGATATTGGTGATTTCGGCAGCGGTATTCGTTGCTGCATGCGTTACGCCGATTGCACAGACCTCAGTGGATCGTGCGGCGAAAGCGAAGTCTGTGCCCAACGCACCCTATGCGAGGGTATTAGTCGTTGGTATTGCCGCGCAGGGTACTCGTGGCCGGGAATTCGAGGAAGAACTCGCCAAGGAACTCAACAACAAACGAACCTACGCCTTTGGTTATCGCCGTGCCGCATCGCGTGCGGACGTCAAAAAGGAAGTCATTGAGGAACTGCTGAAAGCACAACAGGCGGACGCGGTGATCTTCGTTGCAGCAAGACTCACAAGCGTGAGCACTGAAAAGCTGGACGAGAGGGTCGATGTCGAGGCGCAAGTTCGTGGCGGTGGGCTCGCGGGCTTCTTCCGCTACGACTACGAGGACCTCACCAAGCCGCCGGATTCGACCATGCGCATGAAGCTGCAGTTCGTAACGAACGTGTTTGACGTCAGGGAAGACCGCCGGGTCTACACGCTGGAGTCCACGACGGGATCTGCCGAGAGCACTTCCGAGGTCATCATGTCGGAAGCTGCAGAGATTGCCAGTCGCCTGCGCAAGGACAAAATGGTCCGCTAGTCTGTTTCTGATTGTCGACGGCAACCGAAGGAGAGAAGAATAACAATCGGTGTCGTACGTCGCTGGCTCATTATGCTCGTGCTGGGATTCTCCGGCGGGGTCATATTCCTGTTGCCCTATCTCAAGGAGGTCTACTATCGGCCGCTCGCCGATGCCCTGGGCCTGAGTAACACGCAAGTCGGGTTGATGATGAGTGCATTCGGAGTCACGGCCCTGATCTCCTATTTTCCGGGTGGCTGGCTCGCCGATCGATTTTCCGCGCGTGCCTTGATCTCGATGTCGCTGCTGAGTACCGGGCTACTGGGAGTGTACTTTGCGACATTTCCAGGGTTCATCGAGGGCGTCGTCATTCACGCGGTCTGGGGTGTGACCATTACACTGCTGTTCTGGGCATCCATGATTCGCGTTACGCGTGGCTGGGCGCCGCCGGATCAGCAAGGGCGAGCTTTCGGCATCCTCGAAACAACGCGCGGAGTCGCAGAGCTTGGCGTGTCGGCATTATTGGGCGCGATCTTTATCTGGCTCGGCAGCACGACCGCTGCCCTCGGCAGCGTCATCACGCAATTGTCAGTGACGGTCGTCGTGCTCGGCATTGCCTCGTGGTTCATTATTGAAGACACCGTCCCCGTGGAAACGGGCGAGGATCAGCATAAAGCGGGTGTAAAGGAAGTCATATCGGTGTTGAAGATGCCCGTGGTGTGGATGATTGCTTTGGTGATGCTTGCCACGAACACCGCTTACAACGCGTCGTATTACATCGGCGCCTACACGTCTGACGTTTTTCTCGCGACAACTGCGTTTGCCACGACCATCGCGATCGGGCGAATGGTCTTCAAGCCGGTGGCCGCATTTGCTGCCGGGCTGGTCGCCGATAAAGCGGGCGTGGCAAAAACCACGAGTGTGTTCCTGGCAATCCTGCTGGCGAGCTCACTGGCGTTTGCCGCATTACCGGCACAGACGAACCTCCTGTACGTAATGCTCGTCAACGTTGCGGTCGTAATGATCGCAATATTTGCGCTGCGAGGTATCTACTTCGCGTTGCTGGAAGAGGGCAATGTGCCCAGGGCATTAACAGGAACGGCAGGTGGTGTAGTCTCTGCAGTTGCCTTCACGTCGGATGCCTACATGCCGACGGTAACGGGAATTCTGCTCGACAGTTTTCCGGGCGTAACCGGCTACCGTTACCTGTTTCTCCTGACGGCGGCGACCTGTGCTGTGGGTCTGGTTGCTTCGATTCTGATACATCGCCGACACGCGAAGCCGAATACCGGCGACTGATCCGGTTTCATATTCCCTCCTGTAATATCCCCGCCGAAGAACGCGGCAAGGCGCGGCGCCGTTTCCGCAATTAAGGTCACTGTCACTGTAACTACGCTGTGATATCTTTCTCGCCTTCCGAATTTTGAAACTTGGTATTGCCTTATGAATGCGGTAGTCCACGAGAAAGATACGCGGACCGTTGACGAACTGATCGCGGCGCATAAACCTGGTCATGCCCTCGCGCAACGATTCTATACGGACCCTGAAATCTACGAGATCGAACTCGAGAAGATCATCTCCCGCAACTGGATTCTCGCGGGGCACGAGTCTGAGCTCGCGGAGCCGGGCGACTTCAAGGTGCTCAACGTAGCGCGTGAATCAGCGATCATCGTGCGCTCCGAAAGTGGTGCGATCAATGCTTTCGCGAACGTCTGCCGCCATCGCGGTTCCCTCGTTTGTCTCGAGGAAAAAGGCAATACACGTAAATTCGAATGTCCGTATCACGGTTGGATGTACGACACCGACGGCAAGCTGGTTGGTGCGCGCAGCATGCCGGAGGGCTTCGACCGGGATAGTCACAGCCTGCACCGCGTATCGGTCGATACGATCCAGGGCCTGATATTCATCTGCTTTACAGACGATCCGCTGTCGCTGGACGGCGCCAGGCGCGATTTGGCAGAACCGATGGCCCTGTTCGACTTTCCCAATTTGAAAGTCGCGGCGCACAAGGTCTACGACATTCCGGCCAACTGGAAGCTGGCGATCGAGAATTACCAGGAGTGTTACCACTGTGCAACGGCGCACCCGGAGTACGCGCGCTCGCATACGCTCATGGTCGATGACAAGCGTCGAGGTAGATTGCAAGAGAGCATGCTCGAGAAGATGGAGGCCTGCGGACTGCGTGAATTCGACGTTTTCCATATGGACATCCACGCGCGACCTGGCGAGTTGGGTTACGCCTACTCACGCACCGCCTTGTTTGAAGGCTATGTCACAGGTAGTGAGGACGGCAAACCACTTGCGCCATTGCTTGGCGAAATTACAGATTATGACGGGGGTGCCTCGGATTTCGACTTCGGGGCATTCTCATTCCTGCTTGCCTATAGCGACCACGTCGTGGCCTATGTTTTCACGCCGGTCGACCACTTGAATTCACGTTGTGATATCTACTGGCTGGTGAGAAACGATGCAGAGGAAGGCAAGGACTACGATGTCGACAAACTGACCTGGCTATGGGACGTCACAACGGAGTCCGACAAGACGATCATCGTCAATAACTGGAAGGGTGTCTGTTCGCGTTATTACGAGCCCGGCCCGCTGTCTACGATGGAAGACTACGAGCAGAATTGGACAGAGTGGATCCTGCAGGAGCTCGGCAGGAAGTAATTACCTCTCGGCTCGGCGCATGGCCAGCCAGGCCAAAACAAGACCGAGTGTGACGACAGCAATGATCACCGTGGCCAGTGCGTTGATGTCGGGTGATACGCCGAGCTTCACCTTCGAAAAAATATACATAGGCAAGGTGCTTGCGCCCGGTCCCGAAACAAAGCTCGCAATTACGAGGTCATCCAGCGACAGGGTAAACGCGAGTAGCCAGCCCGCGGCCATCGCGGGTGCGATCAACGGTAGCGTAATGTCCAAAACCACGCGGAGCGGTGTACCGCCAAGGTCCATGGCCGCTTCCTCGAAAGATTCATCCATTGATGCCAGTCGTGATTGCACAATGATTGCCACGTAAGCGAGTGAAAATGTCGTGTGCGCAATCGTAATCGTCGAAAAGCCGCGTTGTCCCGGCCACCCCGTCAGTTGTTGCAGGGCAATGAACAATAGCAATAGGGACAGGCCCGTAATGACCTCGGGCATTACCATGGGCGAGGTAACCATGCCCGAAAACAGCATGCGGCCTCGAAAACGGCCAAAGCGAGCCATTACCAGTCCGGCCATCGTGCCGAGGATTGTGGCGAGTGTCGCCGAGGTCAGTGCAACCCGGAAGCTCAGAAATGCGGTCTCGAGAATTTGCTCGTTGCGCAATAACTCACCGTACCATCGTGTCGAGAAGCCGCCCCAGATCGTGGCAATGCGCGAGTCGTTGAATGAGTAAACGACGACAAGGACGAGAGGAATGTAGAGGAATGCATATCCAAAGGCGAGAACGGACAATATAAAGCGTGATTGCTGCTTCATGCTGCCTGCTCTTTTTCGCGAAGCCGGTAATGCTGCAGCAACATGATCGGTGCGATTAGCAGCACCAGCATGACGATTGCGACGGCGGAGGCGAGCGGCCAGTCACGATTGGCGAAGAACTCGTCGAACAAAACCCGGCCGATCAACATCGAGTTCGGCCCACCGAGCAAGTAGGGAATGACGTATTCGCCGGTCGCGGGAATGAACACGAGCAGGCAACCTGCGATAACTCCGGGGCGGGCCAGCGGCCAGGTCACGTCCCAGAATGCACGCGTGGACGACGCGCCGAGGTCCTGCGCCGCATCGACGAGATCAAGATCGAGTTTTTCCAGCGTCGCGTACAAGGGCAACACCATAAACGGCAGATAGGAGTAGGTCAGCCCCACGAGCACGGCGAAATCCGTATACATGATCTGGATCGGCTGCTCGACAAAGCCGAGCCACATCAACGTGTTGTTAATGACGCCGTAGTTGTTCATGAGTCCCATCCAGGCATAAACACGCAACAGGAACGAAATCCAGAATGGCAGGATGATCAGGAGCAATAACAAGCTGCGAGCGGTGGAACTTGCCCGTGATATTCCGTAAGCCATCGGAAATCCCAGCAATAAAGCAAACAGCGTTGCGCTCCCGGCCAGCAACAGGGACCGAAGGTATGTCAGGGCGTACAGCTTGTCGGTCAACAGAAACGCGAAGTTGTCGAACGTGATATTGATGTCGCCCTGACTGTCGATTGTTGGCGTGTACGGCGGTTGCGCGAGTGCCGGGTCGGCCAGGCTGATCTTGAGGATGATGGCGAACGGTGTCAGGAAGAAAACCAGCAGCCAGATGTACGGCATCGCGACAGCGACTCGCTGCCACATCGTGTCCTTTTGAATAGTAGAATTCACGTCGCCGGCCTAGTCGGTAATCACTACGGCGCTGCGTGGATGCCAGGAAACCCAGACTTCGTCGTCCCACTCCAGGAATCGTCGCGCTGAGCGCGTTCGATTCTGTGCGCTAACCTGCAGGACCCTCCCGGACGGAAGCCGGATGCGGTACAGGGAAATGTTGCCGAAGTAGCCGAGGTCCTCGACGACGCCGCGCATCTTTGTGTCGGCTTCGTTCTCGGGCTCGGCCTTGCTGATAAAGATCTTCTCTGGCCGTACGGCGAGGCAAACTGCGTCGCCGACGTCGAGACCGTGTTCACCCATGGCGCGCAATTCAGATTGGACATCGTCTGCCGACGCGAAGAAGCCGTCGTTATCGGTCCGCGTGACCACACCCTCGAACGTATTGATCGTCCCGATAAAATTCGCTACGAAGCGGCTGCCCGGGTATTCGTAAATTTCCTTAGGCTCGCCGACCTGCAGGAAGCGGCCCTTCTCCATAACGGCGATGCGCGACGACAGGATCATCGCCTCTTCCTGGTCGTGCGTAACGACGATAAACGTTACGCCGAGTTCGTCCTGGATATTCATGAGTTCGAATTGCGTTTGCTCGCGCAACTTCTTGTCGAGTGCGGCGAGCGGTTCATCGAGCAACAGCACCTTCGGCTGCTTGATCAGCGCCCGGGCAAGCGCGACGCGCTGCCGTTGTCCACCGGATAGCTGGTCCGGCTTACGTTTATGAAAATTCTGCAGCTGAACGAGTGCAAGTGCCTCGTCGACGCGTGTCGAGATCTCGGCGGCCGAAACACCTTCCTTTTTCAAGCCATACGCCACATTCGCGGCAACGTCCATATGCGGAAACACGGCATATGACTGGAACATCATGTTCACAGGACGTTCGTAGGGGGGCAGATCCGTGATATCGACGCCGTCGATTTCGATCGTCCCGGAGCTTGGGATCTCGAACCCGGCCAACATGCGTAGCAATGTCGTCTTGCCGCAGCCGGAACCACCAAGGATCGCGAATAACTCCCCGCGACGGATATCGAGATTGACGTCATCGACAGCCACGAAATCGCCGAAATGCTTGCTGACGCTTCGTATTCGTATGAACTGCTCACTGTTGCCCGGCTCTGTCACGAATCCCCCTGCTTCGTCATTCAATTGAGGCCGCTCTTAACCCTGGCAAACGCCCGGGTGCGTGGTCGGACGCGTTTTACATCGCTTACCGGTAACGCGTATATCCGCTCCCAGGTCGACGCGTCGGGAAAAATGGCCGGATTATTCAACACCTCCGGATCAATGAAGTCCCACGAGGAGCGGTTGGCATTGGCATAGAATGAATAGCTGGCGTTGGCTGCGGCGATATCCGGTCGCAGCATGAAGTTCATGAACTTGTAGGCATTGTCCCGGTGTGGAGCGTCAGCCAAAATGTAGAGCCCGTCCACCCACAGTCTCGAGCCCTCTTCCGGCACCGTGTAGCGCAGATCGATGTCGATTCCGGCCTCTTGTGCACGAAGTTGAGCCTGTGCGAAATCGCCCGACCAACTCATCGCCACGCAGACTTCCTTGTTGGGCAGTTCCGACATCATCTTTTCGTTGCTGAAGTAGCGAACGTAAGGCCTGATCTTCTTTAGTTGCGCCTCGGCCACCGCCAGGTTTTCGTCACTGACATCGTACTGCTCCGGCTCGCCACCAAGGTATGCGAATGTGGCTGAGAGCATGTCGGACGGGCTGTCCAGTAAGCTGACACCGCAATCCGCAAGATTCGAAATAACCTCGGGGTCGAACAATACGTCGCCGGTCGTCATCGGATGATCGGGCAAGCGTTCGCGAACCATGTCGGCATTCCAGGCATAACCTGTCGTGCCCCAGTGGTACGGCACCATGTAGTCCTCGACCATGTTGTAGACATTGAGGTGCTCCATCATGTCCGGATCGAGATGGACGATATTCGGCAGCAGGGAAGTGTCGAGCCTCTCGTAAACACCGATCGGCGCAAGTGACGAGGCCCGCCAGTTACTGTGCACGACGACATCGAAGCCGCTATTTCCGGTCAACAGCTTGACGTCGACGACAGCAGAGGCGTCGTAAACATCGTAATTGACCTTGATGCCGTACTCGGCTTCGAATATCGCGATCGTGTCCGGGGCGATGTAGTCCGCCCAGTTGTAGATATTTACAATGTTCGCTTCAACGACGTCGGTATCCGTATCCGCGGTGCAGCCGGCCAGCGCCAGGCAGCCAACGACGGCGCTGGCACGCAGAATGAATGTTGTCTCGGACATGTGGTGTCGATTTGACCACCCGGGACGGCGAATGACAATCAGATGCCGTCAAGCCCGCGTTTTATAAGTGCTCGCGCGATTATGAGGCGCTGAATCTCGCTGGTGCCCTCCCAGATGCGGTCGACACGCAGCTCTCGGAAGAAGCGCTCGGCAACGTTTTCACGCATGTAGCCGCGGCCACCGAATATTTGCAGCGCGCGGTCCGCGACGCGGTTCGCCATCTCGGAAACGTAGAGTTTGACGATCGAGCAGCGCGCATGCAGCGACTTGATGTTCTCGCCACGGTCCTGTGCTTCGGCGGCTTCATAAGTCATCAGCCGCGATGCCCAGAGTTCGGTGACGCTGTCGGCGAGCATGGCCTGGATCAGCTGCTTTTCGGAAAGTGGCGCGCCGTCGACGATGCGTTCGTTCGCGAACGCCGTCGCTTCCTCGATGAGTCTTGCCGCCGCGCCGCAGCTGCGCGCGCCGATCATGAGGCGCTCGTGTCGGAACCAGCTGTGCGTATAAGCCATGCCGGCGCCTGGCTTGCCGACACGGTTGGCTGCCGGGACGCGCACGTCGGTAAATCGATAGGTCGGATGGTGCGCCGCGTAGGTATGGCTGAAAAGGGGCGTGGCAACGATTTCGATGCCGTCAGTGCCCTGGTCGACGAAAAACAAAGCCTCGTCGTCCTCGTCCGACAAACGCGCCTGGAACCAGAAGAAGTCGGCTATGTTGCCACTCGTGACATACCACTTCTCGCCGTTCAGCACGTAGTCATCGCCCTCACGAACCGCAGTGGCCTCCAGACCGGACACGTCCGAGCCCGGGCCCGACTCGGTTATGGCGTAACAGTCCTTACGTTCGCCCCGCATCATCGGCAAGATGAAACGCTCCAGCTGATCGTCGCTGCAGGCGTCGAACATCCATTTCTGTGCCTCGGGAAAACACCAGGAGAGCGCATTGGTAACTCGCCCGAGCTGTTCCCAGAAAGCCACCTGTTCGACCATCGCCAGGTTCAGACCGCCGTGTGACGATGGTGCGTCAAGACCCGGAAAACCAAGTTCAATTGCGCGGCCCTTGTTTCTCTTCGCGATGTCGGCAGGGAGCTCGCCGTTATTGAGTTCCGCTTCGACTTCATGTGGCTGCAGGTAGTCGTCTGCAAATTCACGAGCGGTCCGTTGCCACTTTCTCGCGCCGTCACTGAGTTGAATGTCCACTCTTGTCCTCGTTAGCTAAAATGTTTCGGGAACACGTTCTGCAGGTAGCTGTTCACGGCATCGTTTGCCAGCTGCCGGTCCCAGATCTGGGGGCTCAATAAGCAGGACAGCCACAAACCATTGGTCATTGACGTCAGTGCTTCGGCAGCCACACTTCCGGTGATGCCCTCATAATTGCCTTCTTCGATGACCTGGTCACACAGGTCGGCGACGACGTCGTCGTAGTAGCGGTCGTACTCATCGCAGATCTTGCGGTAGGTCGGCCGCGATTTGACCTCTCCCCAGAATGCGAACCAAACGGCGAGCTTGCGCCGGTCGCAAATAGACGGCCGCAGGTCGTGCTCCATCAACGCAAGTAACTTGTCGGCGGGGCGGGGGTCGGATCGCTGCAATGCCTTGTCGAATTGGGTCTTGTACTCATTGGCGAGTGACCGCAGTGTCTCGGTCAGCAGATTGTCCTTACTCTCGAAATGCAGGTTGACGATGCCCTGAGACAGACCCGCTTCGCTGGCGACCTCGCTGAGAGTAGTTCCGGTCAGGCCCTTGCGACCGATACATTTCATCGTCGCGTCGATCAGTTGCTGCCGTCGCTTCTCACGGGTCGCTGTGCGTGGAAGTTTCGCCGTTTGTACGGGCGCCATAGCTTGCCTGTTTACATAATCTCTAATGGAAGCCGCCATTTTATGCGGCATTTCGAATTCCATGATGCCACACTATGAATGAATACTCATTCATTTTTTCTGGACGGTAGGGGGCGCTCTGTGCGATCCTGTGCCTATTCCGAGGGGCATCCTGCCCCGGCCTGGGGGAGTATATGCGGCGCCTGAAAAATTCCAATCAGCACTTCCAGAAAGCGCTCACGAAGCTGCCACTCGGCGTCTCGTCCAACTTCCGTTACTGGGGCGAGGATAAGACGATCTACATCAAGCGCGGCAAAGGCGCGCGCATTATCGACTTCGACGACAACGAATACATCGATTACCGATTGGCCTACGGCCCCATTATTCTCGGCTATGCCGATCCACGCGTTGACGAAGCGGCCAGGGCGGGCATGGACGTCGGGGGCGTGTTCGCGTTGTCGACCGAACTCGAGTACGAGATCGCCAGTCGTATCAGCAAAATGGTACCGGCTGCAGAACTCGTGCGGTTTTCGAATTCGGGTACCGAGGCCGTCATGGCTGCGCTGCGTATTGCGCGCGCATTTACCGGCAAGGACGGACACGTCATGCTCGAGGGTGGCTACCACGGCATATTCAGCGAGGTGATGTGGTATTCCGAGGTGGAGGAATGGGATCCGTCACAAGGAGCGCCCGAGGTTCTTCCGTACGGCGAAGGCGTACCCAAAGTAACGAAGCGCTTGTTCCACACCGCGCCGCTGAACGATGCGAATGCAATCGAGGATTTGCTCAAAAAGCACCACGACGACATTGGGGCTTTTCTCATCGAACCGATTATGGGCAATTGCTGCGGCATTACGGCGCGGCGTGAGTACTTGCACAACGTGCGTGAGCTTTGCGATCGCTACAACGTATTGCTCGTTGTCGATGAAGTGAAAACCGGCTTCCGGGTAGCTAAAGGCGGCGCGCAGGAATTGTTCGGCATCAAGGCGGACCTGTGTACGTTTGCGAAGGCGTTGGGCAACGGCTACCCGATCGCGGTTGTCGCGGGCCGTGAGGATGTCATGCGCCAGGTTGGCGACGGGGTTGTTCACGGCGGTACGTTCACCGGCCACTCCGTGTCGCTGGCGGCTGCGAACAAGACGCTGGAGATTCTGGATGAAACTGATGCGCTGAAGAGCATCGAGGGCTTCGGGCTGAACTTGCAGGCCGGCATGCGCCGCATTTTAGACGAGCGCAATGTCGTGCACAGTTTCACCGGTCATCCGGCGTTAATGGGCCTGTTCTTCGCGGCGGAGCCGCCCACCGACTACCGTGGCTGGCTGGACTCGGACTATGGTTTCTACGACACGCTGGCCCAGGAGCTGCATGATGAGGGGGTCCTCATCGAACCCGACTCTCGTGAGCCGTGGTTCCTCTGCGAAGCGCACGTTTCGGACTGTCTCGAAGAAACGCTGGACAAGTTCGAACGGGCGGTGGACATTACAGTCGCGAAGCTTTCTGACGAACAACAAACAACAACCGACCCCCATGGAGAACACGTGGCGAGCAAAAACGCATGAAAACCTATGACGCTATTGTCGTCGGCGCCGGACATAACGGCCTGACAACGGCAGCTTTCCTTGCCAAGGCCGGGCTCGATGTCGTCTGCGTGGAGAAGAACGACTACATCGGTGGCGCAGCCGTGAGTCGCAACTTGCACAAGGACTGGATGTACTCCAATTGTTCCTATGTCTGCAGCCTGCTCAGGCCGGAGATCTCCCGCGCGCTGGAACTGCACAAACACGGTTTGCAGGTCACGCCTTTCGGCGGTTCCTGCACGTTCATGGAAAACGGCGACTATTTCGGCTCTTACCACGACCCGGAAGCCGCATACCGCGAGCGCGCGCGATTCTCGCGGCGCGATGCGGACGCGTATGAGCGCTATTCTTCCGACACGATGCGGCAGTGCCGAATTATCCGGGACTTTCTGCTTGCGACGCCACCGGACCCGACGTCGCTACATCCCAAAGATCTTCTCGGCCTTATGCAGATAGGCCGTAAGTTCCTGGAGGTCGGGGAGGATCGTATCTACGAGACGATTCGCTTCTGGACGATGAGCGTCGCCGAGTTTCTCGACGAATACTTCGAAACCGACGTCATCAAGGCGGCGATGTCGGGAAGCGGCATCATCGGCACCGCGCTCGGTATTCACTCGCCGGGAACTGCTTACGTGCTGCTACATCATTACATGGGTGACGTTGACGGCACTGTCGGATCCTGGGGCTTCGCGCGCGGTGGCATGGGTGCGGTTTCAAATTCGATCGCCGGCGCCTTTCAGTCCTACGGCGGTGAACTACGTACCGAGGCCGGCGTCGACAAGATCCTCGTCAAAGGCGGCAAGGCGACTGGTGTTGCGCTCGAAAACGGCGAAGAGATCAATGCCCGGCTGGTTGTCTCTGCAATGGACGTCAAACGCACCTTCCTGACGTGCATGGACAAAAGCGACGTTCCCGAAGATTTCTACAACCGCGTCGAGAACTTCAAGATCCGTGGTTCATCCGGCAAGCTGAACATTGCGCTCGACGGCATGCCGACGTTTTCGGCCTTGCCGGAGGGCAGCAACCTGCTCGACGCCGATATGCACTTTATCGATTCCATGGAGCGCATGGAGCGCGCCTACGATGACTGGAAGGCGGGGACCTGGTCGAAGGACCCGTACGTCGACATGGTCATTCCGACGCGTAGCGATCCGACGATGGCGCCGCCCGGTAAGCACTTCATGAGCTGCTTCGTTCAATACTGCCCGTACCAGCTCGAGGGGCGCGAGTGGACGGATCCCGAACGCGAGGCATTTGCGCAAACCGTCATCGATCAGATCTCGAATTACAGTCCCGACTTCAAGAACCTGATCGTGCACTACGAAGTGCGTACGCCGGCCGACATCGAAGACCAGATCGGCATTACCGAAGGCAATATTTTCCACGGCGAGCTTACGATGGACCAGCTGCTGTTCAACCGCCCCGTCCCGGGCTATGCGAAATACAGGGCGCCGGTTGCAGGACTCTACATGTGCGGCTCGAGTACGCACCCGGGCGGGGGCGTGATGGCCGCGCCGGGCGCGAATGCGGCGCGTGAGATTCTGTCCGACCTCAAGCGCGGCAACACGGTACCGGAGAACTTTGGCGATGACTAGAACCCATCTCAACTCTACTCATGAGCCGCGTTTCGTCCTTGCGGCTTCGACGACGCGGCGCGAGCCGCGTCCAATGCCGGTGGACATTGGCAAGGCTCGCAACAAAGTCGCCGGGCCGCAAGGACGAAACCCGGACGGGAAGCGCCCTGGCGTGCGTGCGCCGTCGTTACTCGTCGCTTGTGTGGAGTTACCACACGGCGCTTCTCGTGCCTCGGCACTCATCCCGCCAGCGCTGCTTCGCGGCCATGAGGAGAGTTGAGATGGGTTCCAAGTATGATGCGATAGTAATCGGCGCAGGACACAACGGACTCGTTTGTTCCGCATTGCTCGCGAAAGCCGGCAAGAAAGTCCTCGTACTCGAAGCGAACGACCAGGTGGGCGGTGCCGCTGTGACCCGGGAATTTGCGGAAGGTTACTCTGTTTCTGCCTGCGCGCATCTGCTGTATCAGCTGCAGCCCAAAGTGCGCAGGGAACTCGGACTGGCACCCAAGCTCGCAAGTGACCAGATGACTACCATCGCACTCGGTGTGGACGGAGCACATGTACGTTACTCGGGCGACGTCATCGAAGGCGTTGGTGATGAGGACGCCGGAAGTTACCAGCAGTTTCACAAACGCATGTCGAAGTTCGCGAGCTTGTTGAATACGCACCTCAACAAAACGCCGCCGCGTCTGGGGACCAAGAACGTCAAGGACCTGGTGGCGCTGGCACAGCTCGGCCTGGATATGCGCCGGCTTGGACGAGCAGAAATGCGCGCGTTCCTGCGACTGATCGGCATCAACATTCATGACGAAGTAACGGAGCGCTTCGACAGCCCCTTGTTGAAAGGTGCGTTAAGTTTCGATGCGGTGCTCGGCACCCACCTCGGGCCGCGGTCGCCGAATACGATCATGACCTACCTGTACCGACTGGCGGGCGGCCACGGTCGACTGGCCGTTCCAGAAGGTGGCATGGGCTCAATTGCCGAAGAACTCGGCCACGCTGCGCGCAATGCAGGCGCGACTATTCGGACCGGCATGCCCGTAAAGCGTGTTGTGGTGAGTAATGGCAGGGTCACGGGCGTCGAAACAGAGGGTGGTGAGCGATTCGATAGCCTGACGGTTGTGTCGAATGCGGATCCGAAACGCACGATAATGGATCTTGTTGGCCCACGGCACGTCGAAACCGGGTTCACGCGCCGCGTCAACCACATACGCATGCGTGGCAATGCAGCGAAATTGCATCTCGCACTGGATGGTCTGCCGACTATCGAGGGCCTGTCGAAGAAAGACCTGGGCGAACGCCTGGTAATTGCTCCCGACGAGCACTACGTTGAGCGCGCCTTCAATCCCGCGAAATACGGCGAGGCATCACCGGAGCCTGCCATGGAGTTGACGTTCCCGACGTTTCGAGATACGTCGCTCGCGCCGACCGGTAAACACGTCATGTCGGCCGTCGTCCAGTACGCGCCGTATAGTCTCAAAGGCGGCTGGACGGAGGATGCGAAGCAGTCGTTTACAAAGTCCTGTATCGCGACGCTTTCGACCTTCGCCCCGGACATCGAATCGCGAATCACGACGAGCGAGTTGCTGACGCCCGTGGACATAGAGAGCGAATTTCATATAACGGGCGGACACTGGCATCACGGTGAACTGACCCTCGATCAGTTCATGTTTACGAGGCCCGTGTGCAGCGCGGCGCAATACAAAATGCCACTCGATGGTCTGTATCTTTGTGGTGCAGGAGCGCATCCGGGCGGCGGCGTCAGCGGCGCAGCCGGTCGCAATGCCGCGAAGTTCATACTCAGCCGGGAGAGAGCAGCATGAGCGCTACTGAAGTCCCCCAGGGCAGGTTAAAGACACCTTTTCACGCCCGGCTCGCAGCAGTCGACACGCTCAATACGTGGCACGACTGGAAAGGTTATACGACGCCGGACGAACTTTACTGTGCGGAGACGGAGTATTTCGCAATCCGCAATGCGACGGCCGTTTTCGATATCACGCCGATGACGAAGTACCGCATAAAGGGTCCGGACTCGCTCGCCTATCTCGATCGCCTCGTGACGCGTGACATGACGAAGATCAGGCCTGGCCGCGTGGCATACGCCGTGTGGTGTGACGACCAGGGCCAGGTCATCGACGATGGCACCATTTTTCATCTGAAAGAGGGCGAGTACCGCCTGTGCTCGCAGGAACGGCATGCCGCCTGGCTGCAGGACTCGGCGATCGGTTTCGATGTCAGTATCGACGATGAAACGCCGGATGTTGCGGCGCTGGCTGTTCAGGGGCCGACCTCTTACGCCATCCTGAGCCGTATGGGTCTCGACGGTCTCGGCGAACTCAAGCCATTCGGCCTGACCTGGTTCGACTTCGAGGGTGTCGAAATGATGGTGTCGCGTACGGGATTCACGGGCGATCTTGGCTACGAGTTGTGGATCGATCCGAATAAAGCGGAAGCGCTGTGGGACGCGCTGTTCGCCGCGGGGCAGGTTACCGGCATCCGCGCGATCGGTACGCACGCACTCGAGCATGCGCGTGTCGAGGCGGGTTACCTGGCAGCCTATGAGGACTTCCTGCCGGCAAATGCGACGGTACGGACGGGCCGCACGCGTTCACCGCTGGAGTTGGGGCTTGAATGGCTGGTTGACTTCAAGAAGGCCAACTTCAATGGTCGACGCGCGCTCGCCGAGGAGAAACGCAACGGGTCGACGTGGCGCCTCGTGAAGCTGGATATCGAAGGCAACAAGATGGCACAGCATTCTTATATATTCGCCGACTCGAAACTGAACAAGAACATCGGTTTTGTAACGTCCGCAGCGTGGTCACCAGTGTGCAAACAGAACGTAGCGATCGGTAGCGTACGGGTGCCACATGGCGCGGTTGGCAGTAACGTCTGGGTGGAAATCTACTACCAGCGCGAGATGCACTGGGCACGCATGGTTGCCAAGGCCGAAGTCGTCGACAAGCCGTTCTGGTTCCCGAAGCGTCGCGGCGCCACGCCGCCGGGTCTCGTTTAGCCCGGATGAGCCACCGTCTCGACCCGCTGTTGCGGCCACGGTCGGTGGCCGTGATTGGCGCCTCGGGCCGCAGTGATTCGCTCGGTGAGTGGTCACTGACGAACCTCCGCAAAGGGGGCTTCCAGGGCAACATTTACCCGGTCAATCCACGCTACGAGGAACTCCAGGGCCTGCGGTGCTACCCGTCGCTGGATGATCTCCCCGAGACACCCGATCTCGCGATCTTCGGCGTCGGTGACCAGCGCATCGAGGTGGCGCTCGACGACGCCATCGCCGCCGGGGTTCCCGCCGCCGTTATTATGTCGACGCTCGTCATCGATGACGATGAACCCCCACTCTTGCGCGAACGCGTGCAGGCCAGAATCGACGAGTCCGGAACCCTGGTTTGCGGGGCGAACGGCATGGGCTTCTATAATGTGCGCGACCATGTCTGGGCCTGCGGCTTCGACAGCGGCATGCACGAGGCACCCGGAAACGTCAGCCTGCTGAGCCATTCCGGCTCCGGTATGTGCGGCATTATCGATTGTGAGCGCCGCCTGCGGATCAACGTGGCTGTCTCGACCGGCAATGAGCTCAGCGTAAGCATCGATGAGTACCTCGACTTCGTGCTCGACCTTCCCGAGACGCGAGTCGTCGGCCTGTTTATCGAAACTGCCCGCAATCCGGACAGTTTGCGGGATGCGTTCGATAAAGCGGCGCAGAAGAGAATCCCGATCATTGCGCTGAAGGTTGGTCGCACAGAGGAAGCGGCGCACCTGACCGTTTCGCACTCCGGCGCGCTGGCAGGCGACGATGCAACGTACGAGGCGCTCTTCGATCGTTATGGTGTGCAACGGGTTCGCGACATGGACGAGCTTGCCACGACGCTCATCATGTTTGCAGAACTGCACCCCGTCGGTGGTGGCGGACTGGTTACGCTGCACGACTCAGGAGGCGAGCGGCAACTCATGGTCGACCTGGCCGACGAGTTCGGTGCGCCGCTGACAACTCTGAGCGACGAGACCGTGAACACGATCGCGGAAGTCATTGACCCGGAATTGCCGGCAGTCAATCCGCTGGATGGCTGGAGTCGGGGTGGCCCCAACGCGCGCGAACAAATGACACGAGCCCTTTCTCTGCTGATGCAGGATGATGGCGCGGCGCTGGGAGCTGTCGTGATGGATCGCGGGCCCGATGGCCTCGTTTATCCGGGCTACATGGATTACATGCAACGCGCACACCGCGAGTCCGGCAAGCCGGTCGCCCTCGTCGCCGCAAGGCAAGGCACAGGCGACGATGAACTCGCGGTGACGTCGACGCATGCCGGTTTTCCCGTACTCGATGGTATCGCCGCGTTTTTGCGCGGGGTGCGTGCACTCTTCGAGTATCGCGACTTCCTGCTGCGTGAATCGACGGCAATGGACGAGGTCGACGCGCAGATCGTCACGAGGTGGCGTGAACAATTGAAACGTAAAGGCACCTTGTCCGAATCGGATTCGCTCGCGATGCTCGGCGAGTTCGGGATTCCGGTCGTGCTGTCACGCTCCGCAGCCGGTCGCGACGAGATCATTGCGATTGCTGAGGAGCTCGGTTATCCGCTTGTCTTGAAGACCGAATCACCGGACATCGTCCACAAGACCGACCAACATGGCGTTGTACTCGACATCCGCGACGACGAGGAACTACTTGCCGCATACGACGAGCTATCCAAGCGCCTGGGCCCTCGTGTTGTTATTGCGTCAATGGTGCCTGCAGGTATCGAGATGATCCTCGGCATGAGACAGGACCCGCAGTTTGGTCCCGTCGTCATAATCGGTTTTGGGGGCATACATGCCGAGGGATTGCATGACGTCACGTTTGCTCTGCCGCCCTTCGACGCTACGCATGCCCGCCGGTGTATCGGCCGCCTGCAACTGAGGTCGCTGCTCGATGGCGTGCACGGTACTGCCTGTGACATCGATGCGTTCGCCGAGGCGGCGGCGCGTTACTCGACCCTGGTCTACGCGTTGCGTGACAACCTCGCCGAAGGTGACGTCAACCCGGTTATTGTCGGAGTACACGGCTGCTCCGCCGTCGACGCACTGTTCGTCGCACAGCCAGCCTGATGTGGGCTTTATTGAGCGCCTGCGCAAACTGTTGAATTTGTGACGCTTTCGGTACCTCGTGGGGGCTGATTAAGTAAAAATGCGCCGCAATCGTCCCGAATTGCGGAAGCAGTGCAATGAAGAACGCCATTATTTTCATGCTTGTCCTGGGTGGCCTAGCATTCGCCGGCACCAAGTGGCACATGCACAAGAAGGTCGGTGATAGCGTCGATATCGCGGTATTGATGATGGCGCCTGTTGTCGAGATCACCTACGAGGGAGTCAGCTCGACCTTATCGGGCGAACTGACGGTCGACGGCGTGCGCGCACGCATTATCGGCTTTAACGACGACATTATTATTGATCGTATTGGCATCGATACGCCGAATTTTCTGAGCCTCCTCAGCCTCGCCGATATCACCTCGAACCCGCAGGCAGTCGTCAGCGATATGCCGGAGTATTTCGGCTTTATCGCCGAAGGTGTCCGTATGCCTGTGAATGCTGATTACTTCCGGGAGATCTACCAGATGAAGCTGGCCGCGCTCGGCGTCGAAGATTCTGGTGACGCGACGACTGAATGTGTGGGCAAGTATGGTTTCTCACCGACGGCGCTCCGGGGTCTCGGGTATTCGGAACAGGTCGTTTCGGTTGCAGTAATCCTGCGCCAGCAAGGCTCACGCTTCGTGCTCGACATCGATTCAAGCGCCGACCAGATGTGGGATGTTGACGTCGAAATGACACTGGCCGGCGACATGATGACCGAATTCTCCAAGGGCTCGGCATACCGGCCGCGTATGAGTGATTTGCGTATTGAATATGCCGACCGGTCGCTGAATGACCGTGTCAGGAAATACTGTGCATCCCGCGGCCTGACGGACGAAGAGATCTTTGCGGCACAAATGGACGCCTTCAAATTCATGGGGCAGGCAAACGGCATCGTATTCGATGAATACATGGTTGGCCCGTACGAAGAGTTCCTTGATGGTAAGACATCGCTCGTGATCACGGCGAAACCCAGCGAGCCCGTCTCGCTTTCGCAACTCAAGCTCTACAAGCCGATTGACGTGCCAGCGCTGCTGGACCTTACGGCGACGGCGATGTAGGCAGCTTGAAAATGAGGCCGCCCTTTATGACAACGGCCACATCCTGCAGAACCGCGATATCTTGCAGTGGATCGCCCTGGACCGCGATCAGGTCTCCGTAACGACTGGTTTCGATCGCACCGATATCTGCCTGCCAACCCATGTGACTGGCTGCAAGCGAAGTTGCCGAGCGGATCGCGTCCATGGGTGCCATGTCGCGTTCAACCATCACCTCGAATTGCCGTGCGTTCTTGCCGTGCGGCCCCACGCCCGCGTCGGTGCCGAATAGCAACGTCACGCCCGCGGCAATCGCTTTCTCGAACACGACACGTTGCGTCTCCGTAGTTTCCTCGTTTTTGCGCATGAACTCGTCGGGATACCCTTGCGAAAGACCGACTTCGGCCGTGTACGTGCCGTTGTAAACATCCATCGAGAAAGCCACACCGCGTTCGGCAGCCAGGGCGATGGCCTCGTCGTCAGCGAGCGACGCGTGCTCGATTGAATCGACGCCCGCGTGGATCGCATCCTTGATCGACTGCGCGCCATGCGCATGCGCGGTCACCATGACGCCTCTTTCCCTCGCGATCTCGACCACGGCACGGATTTCGTCCTCGCTCATCTCAGGTGCTCCCGGCACGCCGCCGAACGCGAACACGGCGCCGGAGGCGATGACCTTGAGCATGTCCGCGCCATCGTCGAGAGCCTGCCGCGCTTTCTTGCGAAATTCGTCCGGCCCGCGCGCAACACCGCCACGCACCTCCACGGGGATCTCGCTCTCGTCATGGCCAGGTATGACGAGGTCACCGCCGCCGCCCGGGATGGTCAGGAAGGGCCCGGCGGAGATTATTCGCGGCCCCGCCATGCGGCCCGCGTCGATGTCTGCCTGTACCGCACGGATTGTGGACGGAAAGTACTCGCCGACGTTGCGTATCGTCGTAAACCCGGCCATGAGTGTCGCCGTGGCATTTTCCCGCGCGTCAGTCGTCATTGCCTCGATGCTGCGCCGGTAATATACGGTCATGTCGCTCGCGTCCTCAGGGTAGAGCGCGATGTGTGTGTGCATGTCGATGAGTCCGGGGAGGCAGGTCTTGTCGCTGAGATCGAGAAATGCGAGCGCATCGGGCGGCCGAAGGTGTCCCGGTATCAGTTTGGCAATGCGGCCATCGCGAATGAGGACGGTCGTATCGGAGCGCGGTTCGTCGGACAAGCCATCGATAAGCTGCCCGCAGCGAATCGCAATATTGCCGTTGTCCGCATCGAACGGCGCCCCGGTAAGCGAGGCTTCATGCTTTGGCTGGCAAGCCGTCAGCAGCAAACAAAACAGGATTACGCGAAAACTTCTGTACAAGGACACTCTCCTTCCGTGCCGGCACGATATCAGGCACGCGGACCTGCTGTGAAGTAAGCTCTCGGCATGCGGCTTGCGGCGAAAGATCGCGACACGTTATCGGGCGCGCGGGGCGAAGCTGCGCAGCTGGCGATGCGGCTGCTCGTCGCAGTCGGAGAGGCGCAGCGGGCGAGCCGCATGATCGATATTGCGGGCGCGCACGTCGCCGCCGCGTTCGACAACAGCCAGGCAAACCACGATTTTGCGCAGCGTCTTGCTGCCGGCGGTGCCAGGGTTGAGGTGCCAACAACGCTGACTGCCTGTTCGACAGATACCCGCTCGTCCACAGACGCTCCGGCGCTGGCGCTCATCGAACTCTACAAGGGCATGGGCTGTGAGGCCGAGCTAACCTGTGCGCCATACTATTCCCGAAACGAACCTGGCTTCGGCGAACAACTGGCGTGGTGCGAATCAAGCGCCGTTGTGTATGCCAATTCGGTACTTGGCGCGCGGACGAACCGCTACGTGGAATTTCTCGACATGTGTGCCGCTATCACGGGGCGCGTACCGGAGACAGGGCTGCACATTGCCGAAAATCGCAAGGCAGCCGTTTTGTGCAAGCTGATCGATTTGCCACCAAAGTGGTTAACTGCGGACTGGTTTTTCCAGGCGCTCGGCATTTTCCTAGGGCGTCGGGTTGGTGATGCAATTCCCGCGCTCGGGGGGTTGCCGGCATCGACGAGCCGGGAGCAATTGCGAGCATTCGGGTCGGCACTTGCAACGACGGGTTCAGTCAACATGTACCATGCGATCGGGCTGACGCCGGAGGCCGCGACGCAGGAAGCTGCGTTTCAGGGCGATGCGCCCGGGTCGGTGATCGAAGTTCGTGCCGCTGATCTGAGCGAAACAGCTGCCGGGCTGACTCGGAACAACGGCGAGCCGTTGCAGGCAGTTTGCCTGGGCGCACCGCACTTCTCGCTGGATGAATTCGCGGAACTCGATCGGCTTCTGGACGGACGCAGGATCACCAGCGACATATGCATGATCGTTGCAACGAGCCGGGCGGTGCTGGCGGCTTTGGAGCATGCAGCGTTATCCGAGACGTTGCAGCACGCCGGTGTGAAGATTGTCACCGACCGGTGCACCTACTACTGCCCCGCCGTCGATGGTTGCGAAGGACATGTCATGACGAATTCGGCGAAGTGGGCCTATTACGCGCCGGCGGCGCTCGGAGTGCCTGTCACGTTCGCGGATCTGCAGAGCTGTGTGGATTCGGCGTGCTCAGGCCACCTTGTAACGGGCACTGAGCCGTGGGCCGGGCAATGAGCGGCGAACGGCTGGAACTCACCGAGCCCCTGAGCTTCTGGGGCGGTTTCGATCCGCAGTCGGGGATGATCACTGATCCTGCGCATCCCCAGTGTGGCGAGATACTCACGGGCAGGGTTCTCGTCCTGCAACGATCACGCGGCAGTACGAGTTCGCCGGGTGCATTGCTGGAATCTTTGCGGCTGGGCACCGGCCCGTCCGGGTTCGTTCTTCGGGAACCCGATACGGTCGTACTTGTAGCCACGCACCTTGCTGCAATGCTTTACGGAATCGAGGTGCCGGTTACGATTCCCGATCGAGCGGACCCAGACCCAAAGCAATTCGACCGCTGAAGGATTGCTGGATGCGTTCGGGCAGCGGGTGGAAGTGGAAGGCCCGCACGTCGCGTACGATGCGCTCCATTGGGTGACTCCGGAAGAATCCGGCGCCGCCGACGATTTCAGAAGCCGTCTCGATCGCCGCCTTGACGCTGCGTGCGGCAATTGCCTTACGCGAGAGTATGTCGCTCGTTATCGCGAGGTCCGGCGTGAACGCGTAGTTGTCGACGATGCGAACCATGTCCGCGAGGACGAGTTTTGCAGTCGCCAACTCGGACTGCATCTGGCCGATCGCGACGGCATGATGCGGCTTGCCCGACGCACTCTGAATCCCCAAAGATGCCGCAGATTCGGCGAGCCCCACATAGCAGGCAACGATGATCGGTAATGCGATCGGCACGATGACGTCCCACATTGGATGCCAGGTGCCGACCGGGCGTCGTGCGACGATCGCTGCGGCCGGGACGAAAACGTCTTTCATCAGGATGTCGTTCGAGCCGGTGCCACGCATCCCGAGCGTGTCCCAATTGCTCTGGATTTCGATGCCGTCGCTCTGCATCGGCACGGCAAAGTGCAGGACCTCGGGTCCGTCATCGCCGTCAAATATAGCGCTCGTTACGAACAGGTCGGCACCCGTTCCACCACTGACGAAGCGCTTATGGGCGTTGATACGGAAGCCGCCTTCAATCTCAATCGCTTCGCCGTTCGACGCAAGCCAGTCGTTCGCGCCAGTGCCGGCGATGACGAGCTCACCGGCGGCAATCTTGCCGAGCGCCGCGGTCGCTTTCTCATCGCCACGCAGATGCTTGAAGACGTTCACGCAGACAGGATGACTGTGCATGGCGAACGACAGGCCGGTCGAACCGCAATGCCGGCCGAGTTCCTTTACGATCTCGCATATCTCGGCATGTGTCGCCCCGCCGCCACCGAGTTCAGCGGGAATACCGGCGGAGAACAATCGCTGTTCCCGGAGGTCCGCATAATTCTCTGCGACGAAGTTGCCGTTACGATCATGCTTTGCCGCACGGGCCGCAAATCCGTCGCCAATATCGCGTACGATTCCGACCCAGTCTGGTGACGCATGCGGGATGTTTATAGCCGTGGTGCTCATGTCAATCTCCATAGTATTTTTGCTCTGTGCCCAGTTTCGGTTCACGGCCGAATCGCCTCAAGTACATTATTTGTACTGCGAAATGTCGAGTTGGCGGCTGCCAGGGGCATTGGTACGCCATATTCCCTGTTCGAATAAGCGAGTGGCGCAATGTCCCGGCCCTGGGAAAGGGTAACCCGTCCGAGCAATATCGAATGTGTACCGGCTTCAGTCGATGACTCGAGCTCGCATTCGAAGATCGCAGCAGGGTCAAGCAGTTGCGGGAGTCCCGACGCCGTGACCGACCAGGCGGCACTTTCGAAGTCGTAGGCCGCACCCAACGTCGTACTGCCCGCAAAGGTAGCTGCGACCTCTTGGTGGTGTGCGGCGAGGACGTTGATGACAAAACGCCGGTTAGCAGCAATGGCGTCGTGCGCGACGCTATTGCGATTGATACAAATCAGCAGCATCGGCGGATCTGCAGATACCGACGTCATCGAGCTGACAGTCAACCCGCAGCGCCCGTGCACGCCGTCAGTCGTCACAATACTGACGCTGCTGACGGCGCGACGCATGGCATTCGTGAATGATTTCATGGAGTCCTCCCGTTCGCTTCCTGAGCGTGCGAAACAGCGTCGCATTGGCACCCTCGGCCAACAAGTACAATATCTGTACTCATCGTCTATACTCGGGCCCATGAAGGGCTATGGACAATTCTGCCCCGTTGCGAAGGCGACCGAGGTGCTGGGCGAGAAATGGACGCCGCTGATCATCCGTGAATTGCTCTCTGACGAGCAGAGTTTCAATAACCTGCGGAAAGGCGTGCCACTGATGTCACCGTCGCTGCTGTCGAGCCGGCTGAAGTCACTCGAAGCCGCGGGAGTTATCGACAGGCAGAAGACGGATCGGGGTGTCATGTATTCATTGACGTCCGCAGGTGAAGAGTTGCGGCCAATTGTTGAGCAGCTCGGTGTGTGGGGGCAGCGCTGGGTGCGCAGTGACATGAGCAAGAAGGACCTCGATCCTTCATTGCTTATGTGGGACATGCACCGGCGCATCGATACGTCGTACTTCCCAGGTGACCGCACGGTGCTGCGTTTCGAATACGTCGATTATCCGTCGAAGATGCGGCTCTGGTGGCTCGTTATCGACGATACTGGCGTTGATATCTGCCTCAAGGACCCGGGGCACGATGTCGACCTGTTCGTACAAACCCGGCTCAAGACGATGACACAGATCTGGATGGGTGACATCAGTGTGTCAAAAGCTCGTCGTGAAAAACTCCTGGGCCTGAGCGGAAATACCGAAATAAAGAACAGCATGCCGAAATGGATCGGACGAAGTGTGCTGGCGGGCGTCGCGCGCGCCTAGGTTCCCGACTTCAATATCTGCTGCGCGGCGTTGTAGCCGGGTGCTCCGGTCACACCACCACCCGGGTGCGTGCCGGCGCCGCAGAGATACAGACCGTCGATCGGTGTACGGTATTGCGCCCACCTCGGCAGCGGTCGCATGAAAAACATCTGCCCGAGCGAGATGTCACCATGAAAAATGTTGCCCTCTGTGATTCCGAACCGGTCTTCGAGGTCGACAGGTGAGAAGACGCGTCGTGCGACGACAGAGCCGGGGACGTTCGGTGCGAACTGTCCTATCAGCTCGGTGACCTGGTCGCCGAGCAATTCGCGTTGTTGATCCCAACTACCGTCTTGCAGCCGGTAGGGCAGGTATTGCACGAAACAGGTGAGCATGTGCCGGCCTTCAGGTGCTAGCGTGTCGTCGACGTTCGACGCGAGCACACAGTCGACCCATAGCCGTTCGGGCAACTCGCCGCGGCGGGATGCGTTGTAGTTATCCTCCGCTTCGGCCAGCGTCGGGATGAGTGTGAATAGTGAGCGCTGCGATCTCGTACGGGCGGCAGGCATGCCAGTTACTTGCGGCTCCTCGCTCAACACGAAATTCACCTTGCCCGCAGGCCCGTCCATGCGAATGCTCTGTACATCGCGGCGAAATTTTTCGCTCAGGTCGCCTTCGTTGACGAGCGACAGGAAGGTGCGCTTCGGATCGGCGTTCGAAGCAACAATCCTTGCATCGCAGACCTCACCGGATTCAAGCGTGACGCCCATTGTGCAGCCATCAACAGTGTTGATATGACTGACGGGTTCACCGGTACGAATCTCCACACCCAGGTCGTCGCAGGCCGACTTCAGTGCCTGCGAAATCGCACCCATGCCACCGATGACATGTCCCTGCCAGGCTTGTTGATTGGCGTCGCCGCCTGACAACATGTGAAACAGGAGACCCATCGCCGTGCCGGGCTGGTACGGTCCGCCATGTTTGCCGTACAGGCTGTTCGAGAGGATGAGTCGCTTCAGCTTGTCGGATTCGAAGCGACGATCCAGGAACTCGCCGAGAGACCCTGTCAGGAAACGGATCAGGCCGGTGACGTCGTCGCCGGTAATACCACGAAAACGGCGCAACAATCGCCACGATTCCGACAACTTTTTGAGACCGCGCGCGTGGACATCAGGCGGAGGTTCGAGAAAGAATGGCTGCAGATATGCCGCGAGTCGCTTCAGCTCCTCCTCGGTCTCGAAGAACCGCTCGACATCCCGCGGCGCAATTCGCTCGAGTTCCTGGCGCATGCGTGCTTCATCTGACCACCAGCCGGTGACGCTGCCGTCTTCGAAAGCTGCCTGCACGCCGGGGTCACAGGCGACCATCTTCAACCCGTAAGACGCGAGCTTTAGATCGTGAATAATCGTCGGCCGCAACATGCTGGCGATATACGAAGCCGTCGAGACACGACAACCCGGCGCGAGATCCGGGTCGACCTCCTCTGTTACCGCGCAGCCACCGACAATGTCGCGGCGCTCGAGTACAAGCACGCGACGGCCGGCACGCGCGAGGTAGGCAGCAGCGGTCAGGCCGTTGTGGCCTGCGCCGATGATGATGACGTCATATTGCATAAGGGGACCAACGCGGCTAGCTTACGCATTCTTCGATTACCCGGATACTAAAGCACGACGACATGGCGCCGCTTTTCAACATTATTCGGTCGGCCGCGCGTCGTTCGTTTTGTTACCGCTGAGGGAGTACGCGTGCAGCACACCGGAGCCGATTCCCCTAGAGCCTCGTTCGACCGGGCCATGACGCTCCTGCGCGCGGGTGACGCCGCGACCGCGGAGAAGATGTGCCGGCAGGCGCTTGATGAATTCCCGCGTGATGCCAACCTGTTGTGTCTGCTGGGAGCATCGATGCTCAAGCAGGACCGGGCCAGGGAAGCCGAGCACACGCTGTCACGTGCGGTGCGCATGTACCCCGCATTCGCCCGGGCTCACGAAGCACTGGCCGACGCTTTCATCATGCAGGGTCGCCTGCCCGAAGGGCTGGAATCGCTCGATCGGGCTGCCGAACTCGAGCCGGGCAGCGCGTCCGTCCGTTTCAAGAGAGGCAAGGTGCTGGATGGCCTTGGTCGCGACGACGAGGCGTCGCGCCAGTTCGAGGAGTCCTTCAAGCTGACGCCCCACCGCGAGGAACTGGTTAACGGGCTGCGGCTGCAGCGCATGGGCAATATTCGCGAGGCGGAACGTATCTATCGTAACGTGCTATTGCGAGACCCGGAGAATGTCGATGCGCTACGCCTGCTCGCAGGTGTCGCGATGCGCGCGAAGCAATGGGGTGACGCCGAGGTCTTGTTGGAGAAAGCGCTCGAAAAAGCACCCGACTTTGTCCAGGGCTGGATGGACCTGGGGCTCTCAATACAGGAACAGGACCGTACGGACGACGCGCTGAAGGCCTATGCGCGCGCGATACGCCTGGAGCCGGAGCAGCCGAACGCGTATGCGGCGTCGGCGACGACGAACGCGATCGCGGGCCGGCACGGCGAGGCATTACGGTTCTACGACGAGGCGTTGAAGCGCGAGCCTACGCTGGCGAGCGCGCTTGCGGGCAAGGGCCATACGTTGAAAACGGTGGGGCGCCAGGCCGACGCGATCGAGTCATACCGCGAGTGCATTCGCGCGAATCCGTGGCACGGCGAGACCTGGTGGAGCCTCGCCAACCTCAAGACGTTCCATTTCGATGACGACGATGTCGCCGCAATGGAACAGGAAATCGAAGACGAGCGCCTTGGCGACGAGCAGCGCGCCAATTTCCTGTTTGCGCTGGGCAAGGCCTATGAAGACAAGGAAGAGTACGCTCGCGCTTTCGATTACTACCGCCAGGGTAACGAGAATCGCCGGGAGCGCGAGAGCTACGATCCGGTATCCACGGCCGATTCCCACGACCAGTTCATCGAAATTTTCACGCGCGAGTTCATCGACTCGAATTCGGGTGGCGGTAACCCGGACAATGCGCCGATCTTCATCATCGGACTGCCGCGCTCAGGTTCGACGCTCATAGAGCAAATTCTTGCAAGCCACCCCGATGTCGAAGGCACGTACGAGTTGCCCGACCTCGGTCGCGTCGTGCGATCGACGGCCGCATCGCGGCAGGACCGTAAGACGTACCCGGCAGTACTGAAATCCCTTTCTGCGACGGACTTCGAGGCGCTCGGCAGCGAATACCTCGAGCGTACGATGCGCCATCGTCCTGAAGGAACACCGCGTTTCACGGACAAGATGCCCAACAACTTCGCGCACGTCGGCCTGCTGAGCCTGATCCTGCCGAATGCGAAGATCATCAATGCGAAGCGCCACCCGCTCGACAGCTGCTTCGGCAGCTACAAACAATTGTTCGCGCGCGGCCAGCCGTTTACCTACGATCTGTTCGACCTCGGTGAATTCTATTTCGAGTACTCACGTCTGATGCGTCATTGGCACGAGGTTCTGCCGGGCAAGGTACTCGACGTGCAATACGAACACGTCGTGGACGACCTGGAGACGCAGGTCCGGCGCCTGCTCGATCATTGTGAGTTACCCTGGAATGATGCGTGCGTGAAATTTTATGAATCGGACCGTGCCGTGAAGACGGCAAGTTCCGAGCAGGTGCGCAAGCCGATCTATGCAAGTTCCAAGCACCGCTGGCGGAATTTCGAGCGGGAATTGCAGCCGCTCATCGAGATTCTCGAGCCGGTTCTGCGTGAGTTACCCGAGGAGTGGCGGCCTGCGTCGCTCCTATGAGGCGGCTGCGTCGCGGCGGACCGCGGCTATGTGATCCGGCGGCAGGTAGTCGAAGATAAACGTGATCCTGTCTTCGCTGCCGCTGTTCATAACGCTGTGCGTCTTCTGATTGTTGATTTCGTAGGCCTCGCCGACCTCCATCCGATAGGGCCGGCCGTCGATGATGAAGCGTACGCGCGGGTTGGTCGTAATGGGGACGTGAATGCGATGGCTGCGACGAAATGTCGCGTGTGAGTCGAAATGCGGATTGATGCGGCCGCGTGACAACAGCTTGGCTGCCATCGCCCGGATGATCGTGCCGCCGGCCGGGTAGGCCCGCCCGATCAGCTCGTGCATCACAGGAACCGCGGCCTCGGCGAGCAAATCCCAGCCGCTCTGCTTGCTGATTACGAGATCGTTCATCGGACCGTCGCAAAACACCATGATGATCGATTGCGTCTGACGGTGAACCTCGTAGTCATTCTGGCGCTGCTCATTCGTCAGCCAGGTGTCCTCGTCGAGGTCCAGGATGGCCCGGCTCAACGGTCCGATGTCGATGGGACCGAGAGTCTTGAGGGGTGTGTCGATGTCCATAATGTTTGCTGCCGCTGTCGCGAGCCGGAAAATACCATGCCCAGCGAATTGTTGTAACTGGGCAAATAATAATAGTAGACTCGATGTAAGCGTGTGATTGGGGGTTAATTCCGTGCCTATAGGCAACTAAGCCGTGTCGCGCAGAACCAACACGCAGGCGCAATGCCAAATCCGAATGCGCAACTGAAATGAAACGGGGGTTTCTCAAATGGCTGTATCCGAACACCTGGTTCCGGAAGAATTTCCAGTAAAGAGCGCGCTCGCCGTCGCCGTGTCGACGGCGCTGTCGGGTTATGCGCCCGACGCTGCGGCGCAGGAGTCCGGCGCCAGCTCTGCACTCGAAGAAATCGTGGTTACCTCGCGCAAGCGCGAGGAGAGCATGCAGGATATCTCGGGCAGTATTCAGGCTATGACTGGCGAGCAGATGAGGCGCCAGGGACTGCAAAACCTGGAAGACCTGGTCCGCTTCCTGCCGAACGTGTCCTCGCTCGGGACGACAGCCGGTGAAAACAAGGTCATATTCCGCGGTGTGTCGGACAACCCCGGCGCATTCATCGCTGCGTCGTCCGCCGCTGTCTATATCGACGAACAGCCGCTGACGCAGTTTTCGATAAATCCTGAACCACGCCTTGTTGACATGAAGCGTGTCGAGGCGCTTGCAGGGCCACAGGGCACGCTCTACGGAGATAGTTCGCAGTCTGGCACGCTGCGGTTCATCACAAACAAGCCCGACCCAACCGAATTCTCCGGCAACATCGACCTGATGATGCGGACCGGCTCGGAGTCGGCCGAAAGTTACGATGTCAGCGGTCACGTCAACATTCCTATGGCCGAGGACAAGTTTGCACTACGGCTCGTGGGCTTCTCGGCGGTCGACGGTGGTTACATAGACAATGTCGCAGGCGTGTCACCACAGCAAGGCGGTTTCAGTAACGCCAACGTAGTCGCCGATGACATCAACGAGGTCAGCACCACCGGCGCGCGCGTTGCCGCCAAGTGGTTCATCAATGAAAGCTGGTCGGCGACGGGTTCGTATCTTTATCAGAAGACCGAGTCGGATGCCCGCAACACCTACGATCCAACTGTCGGTGATCTGCAAACCGTCAAGTTCTACAACGATTCTCGCGACGATGAATGGTTCCAGCTGTCGCTGACGATCGAAGGCGAGTTCGGTGACGGTTTCGAGTTTGTGTCCAATACCGGGTATTTCGACCGCGAGACGTTTTACTTCGACGAGCGCACGGTCTACTCCGCCTATTTTAATTACAATTTCTGTCCCGCTTACTTCACGTATTGCTGGTCAGGCACGGCAACAGATAACCAGGACACGATCGGCTACAACACCAACGATCAGCAAAACGACCGCTTCACGCAGGAATTCCGCCTCCAGAAGACGGGCGACAACTATCGCTGGATCCTTGGCGCGTTTTACGAGGAGAAGTCGGAGCACTGGAACTTCCTGACCTACACGCCCGATTTCGAGAACACACTGTCGTACTACTATTGGACCGGCGCCAATGCTCTGGACTACACGCCCAGCGGTGGTGCGCCCGCGTGGTGGGAGTCTGACGACTCGACCGATTGGGAGCAGTGGGCTGTATTCGCGAACCTCAATTACGAGTTCAACGAAAACTGGTCCGCCGAGGTCGGCCTGCGCTACTTCGACCAGACAATGGACAAAGTCTATTTCGTCAACAAGCCGTTCATTAGTGCGCCGGGGACCTGGCCTGACACCGTGACGCCCGACGGCGGCCAGTCGGATGTCGTGCCGAAGGTAGCGCTGACCTATACCTTCGCCAACGACAACCTGGTCTATGCACTGTACTCGGAGGGCTGGCGCGCGGGTGGTGCGAACCGCAACCGTACGCCGTTCACGATATTCCCGGTCTCCTATGAGCCGGATCTCCTCAAGAACTTCGAGGTCGGCACGAAGACGCGCTGGATGGATGACCGCGTGCAAATCAATGCGACGCTGTTCTTCGGCCAGTGGGAGGACTACCAGATCGAGGCGGTCGACCCGAGTAACCAGCCCTGTCCTCCCGGTACCATAGATCCGGACGCAGATCGCTGTGGCCAGCCGTTCCAGGTCATGGTTGCCAACGTCGGTGACGCGGAGCAGACGGGCCTCGAGTTCGACTTGCTCGCGGCGCCGAACGAAATCGTCGATCTCGGGTTCTCGGCCACGTGGGTCGATGCGAAGACGTCTGAAGAGTTCGAAGTCACCCAGATCGTGCCGGAAGGTACGAAGTTGCCGAATGTACCCGAGTTGAAGCTCAACGCATTTGCCCAGTTCACCTGGCCCGTACAGATGATGGGTGGTTCCAACATGTACGCCCGAATCCAGTATTCGTGGCAGGACGAAGCGCGCAACCAGCTCGAGGATTTCGTGGCCGAACCGCTAGTATCTGCGCGCGGCACGTTTATCCAGCCGTCCTACGGGATTGCGGACGCCAAGTTCGGTATGGCGAAGGATAACTGGGTGCTCGAAGCGTTTGTCAGTAACCTGTCGGACGAACGCGCCGTGCTTTACAGCGACGACCTGTTCTTCGATCCCTTCTGGGGCGGTCGTCGCGTTACGGTCAACCGGCCACGCGAGTACGGCTTACGCTTCTCGTACAGCTGGAACTAGACGATAAGGTAATAAAGAGAGCAGCCATTGGCTGCTCTCTTTTTTTGTGCCTCAGATAGCGAGATCCGCGGCCTCGAGTATGCCGTTGCCGATCAGAAGCCGTATGGCTGGCAACAGCTGACGCGTAAGTTCCTCCGGCTCCGCCGCGGCCAACTCGCAGAATGTGTTAATGCAATCGCGCACGCTCCTGCTGCCATCGACCTGGTTGAGGAAGGCCAGGATAGGCAAGTCGATTTCAGTTTCGAGCGACAACCCCGCGGTAATCTGCAGCGCTACGCGCTGAGACTCCCAGCCTTCGTCGGAACGTGTGTAGCGCTGCTCGAGCTCTATATCGGCAGGAATCCTGAGCGTTGCGTCCAGCAGCGATTCGTTGTCCTCGCACAGCTCGAGAAAGTCGCAGGCGGCGATTCGCCCCCTAACGGCGGTACCCGAATCGTCGATGGGTTCTCCGGGAACCGTGAGCATGTGGAACCAGTTGTCGGCCTTGCGCCGGCGCAGCACGAGCATGCCGGGATTTATGGCGACGACGCCGCGGTCCTCGAAATACGCCAGCCAGTCTTCGTAACTCGTTGCCGGCTTGTAGTCGGCGCCGGCCAGGTCGGTCAACCTGCCCGCGACGTAGCGAGCCGGTGTCTTGGGCGTCCCTCGCAATACCCAGGCGTCGCAGCCCAGTCCCTGCACCCATTCCCCGACGCGCTCGCGCGCCAGTTGGTCAGCAGTTTCCACCCATTCGCTCAGCATTTGCAGGTGGCCGTCGTCGTTCAGGTGCTTGGCGCCCTCGTGTGCAAGCACGCGGCAAAAGTCGTCAAGCTCCAACGGGTTGTCGCGATACGTGAAATCGCTCGTCGGCCCAATGATGAATGGCGGGTTGCACAGGATCAGGTCGAAGCTCTGCCCGGCGACCGGTTCGAACAGGTCACCGACGAGGACGTCGATGTTCTTGATGTTATTGAGGCGTGCGTTGAAGCGCGTGTACGCGGCGGCTGTGGCACTAATGTCCGTTGCAACGACGTTGTCACTGTGCTCGGCGGCGAGCAACGCGTGCACGCCGCAACCACAGCCAAGGTCGAGCACCGAGCCTACGGGCTCTCGCAGCGTAAGCCTGCGCAGGAAGTCCGCCGCACTGTTTTTCGCTGGCACGACGAATTCCGAGCGCTCGTCACCACCAAGCATGCGAAACGCATCGGATACGAACAGGAGCTTGCCAACCGGCACGATTACGACGTTTGCCGCCAGCCGTTCCTCTTCCTCGGCAAGCAGCCCCGTTTGCAGCGCCAGGTCGACGAAGCCTTTCGGTAGCGCCTCGGTCGCCGCATCCCGCGCGAGTGTCACGCCGATCAGGAACAGGCGCACGAGCGCGTTTTGCGCCGATACCTCGCGGGTAGCGTAAAGCAGGGCTTGGACTTCCTGTGGAGCGGGCGGCGCCGCGGTCCCGAGCCTCGCCTGTAGTTCGCTTTCGTTATAGCCAGCATCGACAAACACGGCACGCAGGTCGGCAGCGTCGCTGACGGATATCTCGCTGATCATTTACTTCACAGAGCCAAAGTGGTGGCGCGATAGTGTACAGGACCGCAAAGACGGTGCACGCGATTGACAGCGATCGACGGAGATTGACAGTGATTGGCTGATGCGCAGACACTGTCGTTGTTTTCGCGCGGGAGTGAATGTGACTACGTTTCGGGATGCTATTCGCCGCAAGGACTTCGTGCTTACCGCCGAGCTGCCGCTCGATGCCGATCAGCCGATGCAGGTATTGCAGGACCACCTTACTGTTCTGCAACCTGTCGTCGACGCTGTGCAGGTCGGCTGCGGGGAGGGCGTCGATATGGAAATTGCTTCGCTGGCGGCCGCGACCATTGCTCGTCAGGCGGGCGTCGACGCGATCGTTCATTTAAGCAGCCGGGACCGCAACCGTATCGCACTGCAGAACGATATCCTGGGGGCTGCGGCCCTTGGCGTGACCGCGTTGATACCGCGGCGTGGCGAAAAGCTGCCGTCAACGCTGCGCGGCCGTGTCAAAGGCGTGTTCGACACCAAGGTCGCGCAGCTTCTGACGATTGCCCGGCTCATCGGCGAGAACAGCGGATTCGTCGAAGGTGGCTTGTTCCTTGGCTGTCTCGTGTCAGCGTTCCGTCCGCAGCAGGACTGGGAGGCGGAGCGTGTGAAAGAGAAAATCGATGCAGGCGCTGGCTTCATCCAGACACGCCCCACTGTCGAAATCGATCTCGTCCGTGACTACGTTTCGCGACTCGTCTCCCTGCGACTGACCCATCGGGTTGCCGTCATCGTCGGTATTCCGCTGCTGACGTCAGCGGCCGCCGCCAGGACGATCGGGGATCGACATCCCGGTGTGACAGTTCCCGACCTGATCATCGCGGAGTTGGCAGAAGCCGTGGACCCGCGAGCGGAAGGCGTGCGACTGCTCGCCGGCATGATTGCCGAACTGGCACCAATGCCCGGCGTGACGGGAGTGGCAATCCTTGATGTCGAAGACCCCGGCGCCGTGGCCGAGGCGATCAATTTGTCGGGTGTACTCGATCAGGCCGGTGGCGGATAGGGCCAGATCTCGAGCCCGTGAATAGCGTTGCGGATGTCCATGGAGAAATTGACTGAGAATACGATCTCATTCTGCAGCAGGTCGAAAACGGTCACGGTTGACGGGGACGACCCCGCGGCTACGTAACGCTCGTCAATGACGCACAGGCCACGACCGAATCCCTGCCGGGCGATCTTCGCATCGTCCACGCCAGTGAATTCGAGTTCGTCCGGGTCGTAGGCTGGGAACATGAATCGCATTTCGTTGCCGTCGCGAGTCACGTAGCGCATGTAATTCGCCGACGTATCGTTGAACAACACGCCGTCGCCGAATAGCCGTGCATTGTGTGTCCCGGGCGGCAACTCGACCTGCGGGATCAGCCGCATTTCGACGCCGAGGCCGATAATCCCGTTCGTGCGCAGGCCCGAGATGCAAATGCCTGCGTCGGTGCAATCGACCGAATTGATGTGCAGCACGTTGCTCGGCTGCGGTCCGGTTGGGGAGTTCGGGTCGAATCGATGTGCCTGCCACTGGCCGGCTGTCTTCGACGCGCAAAGCCCCCACGCAAATTGTTGTTTATCGAGGCTGAAAGCGAGGATGCTGTCGAATCCCGTACTCGTCAGATACAGTACGCCGCGGTGCACCGAGATCTCGTGGCAGTGCTTGAGGTAGCGGTTGCGAAACGAGCGGAGCCGACGAAACTGCTGGTCGAACACGAATAATTCGTCGCTCGCGGCGACATAGACCTCACCCTCGTGGAACGCCACGCCTCTGAGGCCGCGGTCCCAGCCGCGGCCCGACCAGTCGATATCGGCGGTATCCCAGTCGAGCATCTGCCGCACGCTTTGCGATTCGGGATCGACGATGTAGATCCCGCCGTGGCTCTGGCCCTGTTCGCTGCCGCGTACGACCGAGGTTGCGATCAGCGGCGGCAACTGCGCTATCGGTTGCGCCGTGTCCTTGTTCGTTTCCGTATTCATCGACAGTCCGTAACCGGCGTGGCCGGCTACGGTAGCCAAAACTCCTCTTCCCGGCAACAGCGCTGCAGGTATCATCGGCAGCATGGAAGAGAAGCTGGTAGCGAGTACCTGGGAACGCCCCCTCGAGCCACCCGCGAGCGTGCCGGAGTCCGCCGACATCGTCATCATCGGCGCCGGCATCGTGGGCGTTGCGACGGCATGGTTACTCACGAAGCAGGGGGTCAACGTCACTGTCTGCGAGAAAGGCCTAGTCGCAGGCGAGCAATCGAGCCGCAACTGGGGCTGGGTGCGCGTGCAGGGTCGGGATAAGCGCGAGATGCCGATGGCGATGCAGGCGATGCGCATCTGGCGGGGACTGGCGGAAGAGATCGGCGAGGATGTCGGTTATGAGCAGGGCGGCTGTATTTTTGCCGCCAGGAATGACAAGGAACTCGGTGCCTTCTCGAAATGGCTCGACGTTGCTAGCGAATACGGTGTGGACACGCGCATCATCGAAGGCGATGAGTTGCGCGGGCAAGTGCCAGGCTCCAGCGTTCCCTGGCGAGGTGCAATCTACACCTCGACCGATGGCCGTGCCGAACCTCACAAGGCGGCACCCGCCATCGCGCGGGCAGCGGAACGTAATGGCGCGAAGGTCCTGACGTCCTGCGCAGTACGTGGCCTCGACATAGAAGCGGGACGAGTAGCGGGTGTCGTTACTGAACACGGCACAATCAGGACATCAACGGTGCTGTGCGCGGCAGGTGCGTGGACGTCACTCTTTTGTCGTTCGCTCGGGATCAAGCTGCCGCAGCTAAAGGTGCGCGGGACCGTCGTGCGGACCGCTCCTGCAGAACAGTTGTTGAACGGTAATGTGTTCGACAAACACCTCGGAATACGCCGGCGACAGGATGGCGGATATTCGGTTGCACATGGCACGAGACTCGACCACTCGATTACGCCATCTACGTTCCGGTTCGCGACGAAATTCATCTCCGCGCTGACGCAGGAGATCGGAGGACTGAGTATTTCGATTGGCAGCGACTTCTTCGAGGAGCTGCGGACGGCGAAGCGGTGGGACCTCGACGCCGAGTCACCCTTCGAGCAAACACGAATCCTGAATCCTGACCCGAATCCGCGAGTTGTGAAGGCGATCCGCAAGAATCTCGACAAGGTGTTTCCAAAACTGGCGGGAACGGAGATCGTGGAAGCCTGGGCCGGGATGGTGGAGACGACACCCGACGTCGTGCCGGTGATCGAGGAAAGCGAGAAGATTCCCGGTTTTCACATTGCTACCGGACTTAGTGGCCACGGCTTCGGACTCGGGCCTGGAGCGGGTTACGCCTGCGCCGGCATGCTGACCGGCAACGAGACCGGCATCGACCTGGAGCCATTCCGGCTGAGTCGATTCTTCGACGGCTCGCCGATCAGGATGGATTCGCCTATCTGATGATGGCAGGTCCGGCCTATCCCGGGATGGTGCTGGGTATGTTGTATTATTCGCTGAAAGACAGGCTCTGACTCGAACAATGCCAATAAATCTTGTCTTGCCCATACTTCTATCTTCCGTCCTGTTGCAGGGCGCTGGCGGCGGCCTCATCGAAGAGCTGGACGCGTCCGCCACGCGCACTGGGTATTTCAAACTGTTGAAGACGCCGATCGAGGTGCTGGGAGAGCGCGACGCCGACTATCTCAACCCTGTATTGCTGGCTACGGAGCAGATCGGGTGGCGCGTCTACGTGCCGCGCAAATACGATCCGGCAGAGCCACCGGGTGTGCTGGTCTTCATTTCATCGATTGACTGGGGCGGCATACCGGAACAGTGGCAGCCCGTGATGGAGCAGGAGAACCTGATCTGGATCAGCGCAAGTAACGCCGGTAGCTCGGCGCCCGTTCAGCAGCGCATGGTCAAGGCCATCATTGCGCCGCGAGCCGTCGATCGCGACTACCAGATCGACATGAGTCGAATCTATATCGCCGGCTTCGCCGACGGAGGCATGGTAGCCAACCTCGTTGAAACCGCCGAGCCAGGCTTGTTCAGAGGCGCTATCTACATGTGTGGCGCAATTTTCTGGGGCGAAGAGGAGCCAGCAAAGCTCGATACGATGCGTGAGAATCGTCACGTTTTCGTTCGCGGCTGTTTCGATCCCAAGGAACGTGATATCAGGCGCGTTTACGACCAGTACCTGGAGGCGGGGATCGAGAATTCGAAACTGATCAACATCAAGACACGCCGTCGCCCGCTGCCGCAACCCGCTTACGTTGAAAGTGCCATCGATTACCTCGATGGTGGCGAGTTGGAAACCGAATGAGCGATGGGATCCGCATCGCCGTCGTCACGGGTGGTGGCCACGGTATCGGTCGCGCGCTATGCCGCCGGCTTGGCCGCGACGGGGTTCGCGTTGTTGTCGCGGATCTCGAAGCTGAAGCGGCGTCGAACGTCGCCACGGCGATTGATGGTGTCGCACACCTAATCGATGTTAGCGACGAAGCGGCGGTCCTGGCGCTCGTCGAAAACACCGAGCGCGATATCGGGCCCATCGACCTGTTCGTATCCAACGCCGGCGTAGGCCACGGTGATGCCGACGGCAATGCGGCTTCGAAGGAGGGTGGGATGCATCCTGTCGACGACCGCTGGAAGCAATGCTGGAACATTAATGTCATGGCGCACGTGTACGCTGCACGCGCACTACTGCCACGCATGATCAAACGTGGTGGTGGTTACCTGGTAAACGTCGCGTCGGCGGCGGGCCTTTTGAGCCAGGTCGGCGATGCTGCGTATTCGGCAAGCAAGCACGCAGCCGTCGCATTTGCCGAGTCCCTTGCGATTACGCACGGGGAGCAGGGGATCCGCGTCTCAGTCGTGTGCCCGCAGGCTGTGGCAACGCGCATGATCGGCATCGAAGATGACGCGGAGACATGGGATGGCGGTTTCGGCGGCAATGATGTCGACGGTATCCTGGCACCGGACGAGGTTGCAGATTGCATCATTGACGGTATCGAGGCAGGGCGTTTCATGATCCTGCCCCACCCGCAGGTAGCGACGTACTTGCAACGCAAGTCCAGCGACTACGATCGCTGGATCGCCGGCATGCAGCGCTTTCGGCAGCAACTCATGGGAGATGAAGGATGAAAACGGATTTGTCGGGCAAGGTCGCCCTGGTCAATGGTGCGTCGCGAGGCATCGGCGAAGCAATCGCTCATGGTCTCGCCGCTTGCGGGGCGAAAGTCGTTTGTACGAGCCGCAAGATCGAGGGCGTGCAGGCTGTTGCGGAAGCCATAAACGAGGCGGGCGGCGAGGCGATTGCGGACACCTGCCACGCCGACGACCTCGGGCAGATCGAAGCGCTGATGGGCACTATTCGTGATGAGTGTGGACGACTGGATATCCTGATCAACAACGCCGCGGCGAATCCGTATTACGGACCGGCCACGGGTTTGCCGGCCGACGCATTCGACAAGACGGTAGCTGTCAACCTCAAGGGGCCTTACTACTTCATGAGTCATGCTGTTCCGCTGATGATCGAGTCGGGGGGTGGCGCTATCGTCAACGTCGCTTCGATTGCGGCGTTGTTGTCGATGCAGGGACAGGCCGTCTATTCGATGACCAAGGCGGGCCTCGTCAGTCTGACGAAGACCTTTGCACGCGAGTACGGACAGAGTGGTGTGCGCATCAACGCCATTTTACCGGGCGTCGTCGAAACAAAGTTTGCGGAGGCTCTGATCACTGATCCCGGCGTGCAGAAGTGGCTGGCGCGATTGCCTGTACCGAGAGCGGGTCAGCCCGATGACATGGTGGCCGGCGTGTTATATCTCGTGTCGGACGAAGCTGCCTACACGACAGGCACAACTCTCATTATGGATGGTGGCGCCACCCTCGGCTAAAAATTAAGTAAACTGTCCCCTTAATTCATTTCGAAGACGATCTTGCCGAGCACACGGCGTTCCACGATGGTTCGGAACGCTTCTTTGTATTCGTCGAGCGGAAACGATGCGGTGATCCTGGGCTGCAAAATGCCGCTATCGATCATTTGTGCCATTTCCCGGAGGTTCTGTTGCTGTGCGTCGGGGTTGCGTGCGGCCCAGGCGCCCCAGTAGACACCGGCAATATTCGCCGCCTTCAACAACGCGAGGTTGGCAGGGAATGTCGGGATTTCGCCGCTCGTAAAGCCGACGACCAGGTAACGCCCGTTCCACGCCAGAGACTTCAGCGCCTGCTGCGCGAGTTCTCCGCCAACGGGGTCGTACACGACATCGACGCCCGCGTTGTCGGTTATCTTCTTCACTTCGTCCCGCAGCGACGTCTCCGTGTAGTTGACCGTTGCGTCGGCGCCGGCGGATCTCGCGAACTCCAGCTTTTCTTCTGTGCTTGCGGCGGCAATGACGCGCGCTCCCATCGCCTTCGCTATCTCGACAGCGGTGATACCGACGCCACCGGCAGCACCAATCACCAGCACCGTTTCTCCGGATTGCAGATTCGCGCGCTGTTTCAATGCGTGGTAACTCGTTCCGTAGGTGATCATGAATCCCGAGGCTTGTGCGAAACTCAGTGAGGGCGGCATCGGTACCGCAACCGTGGCGTCGATCGAGCACTTCTCGGCGAAGGCGCCGCCGCCCAGCGTTGTAAACATGACCTTGTCGCCGGGATTTAGCGCGTCGACACTGTCACCGATCGCGGCCACGACTCCGGCTGCCTCATGACCCGGAACAAATGGTGGCGGAATTCTGACCTGGTACTGACCGGCGATAACGAGCAAGTCGGGGAAGTTCAGGCCGGCAGCCCTGACATCGACGATGACCTCTCCTGCGCCAGGCTGCGGATCGGGGCCGTCTTCGACGACGAGATCGTCCGGAGAGCCGTAGGCCTTGCAGACGAGCGCCCGCATCAGGCGACTTCGAACAACGACGCCGCGCCCTGACCTCCGCCTATACACATCGTGCACACGACGTATTTCGCGCCACGGCGCTTGCCCTCGATCAACGCATGCCCGACCAGGCGGGCACCCGACATGCCGTAGGGGTGACCGATCGAAATGGCACCGCCATCGACGTTAAGAATTTCATTCGGGATGCCGAGCGTGTCGCGGCAATAGAGTACCTGCACGGCGAAGGCCTCATTGAGTTCCCAGAGATCGACGTCGTCCATCGTGAGCCCGGTACGCTCGAGCAATTTCGGTACGGCGAATACCGGGCCGATTCCCATCTCGTCGGGCTCGCAGCCAACGACGGCCGTGGCGCGATAGATGCCCAATGGCTCGAGACCGCGCTTCTCGGCGACACTCGCCTCCATGACGACGGCAGCTGACGCGCCATCTGATAACTGGCTCGCATTGCCGGCCGTAATGAACCCGTTTTCGCGAACCGGCCCGAGGCCCGCGAGGCCCTCGAGTGTCGTCGTCGGCCGGTTACCTTCGTCTTTCTCGAGCACGACATCCTGGAACGTAATCTCGCCGGTCTCTTTGTTCATAACGCCCTTGTTCGAGGGCAGCGGTTCGATCTCATCGTCGAATCGTCCGGCCTCCTGGCCAGCCGCCGTACGTTGCTGGCTTTGCAGGGCATATTCGTCCTGCGCCTCGCGACTGATGCCATAACGGCCAGCAACGACTTCAGCCGTATCGATCATCGGCATGTAGACGTGCGGATGCACTTCGAGCAAAGCCTCGTCTTTGGCGCGGAATGTATTCATATGCTCGTTCTGCACGAGGCTGACGGAATCGAGCCCGCCGCCGATCATGATGTCGACGTTGTCGACCATGACGGTCTTGGCTGCGATCGCAATAGCCATCATTCCCGATGAACATTGCCGGTCGACGGTAATTCCTGCTGTCGTTACCGGCAGCCCGGCCGCGAGCGCCGCTTGCCTCGCAATGTTGCCGCCCTGCGAACCCTGCGTCAGCACACAGCCCATGACGACATCTTCGACCTCCGCGGGATCGAGGCCTGCCCTCTCGACGGCATGCCTGATGGCATGAGCGCCGAGCTGTTGCGCCTGGGTATTATTGAAAGCGCCGCGATAGGCTTTGCCGATCGGTGTGCGGGCTGTGGAAACGATGACTGCTTCACGCATGGTGTTGTCCTCGGGGCGTATTAGACGAAGTGCATCATGAGAATTTCAGCGATAAGCGCCGGCTTGTCTTCACCTTCGATCTCAATCGTAACTTCCGTCTTCACGAGCCACTGACCCGGCTTCTTTTCCGTGACCTCGGCGATTTTCTGGCTGGCGCGGATACGCTTGCCGACGCGCACAGGGGCGATATAGCGCACCTTGTCCGAGCCATAGTTGATGGTCATCTTCAGGCCTTTCGGGACAGGTGCGTTTTCCGTCATCAGGAACGTAATCAGCGACAGCGAGAGAAATCCATGCGCGATCGTGCCGCCAAACGGCGTCAGTTTCGCTTTCAATGGTTTTACATGGATGAACTGGTGGTCGTTGGTTGCGTCCGCAAATTGATTGACACGGTCCTGTGTAATTTCGAGCCAGTCGGACGGCTCCATCGTTTGCCCAGCCAGTGCGGCTAGTTCCTCAACCTTGATCGTATTCGGCATTACCTGTTCTCGTCAGTGTGTATTCTTGAATTCAGCTGCGTTTAGCCTGCAGATAGGGACGTAATTCGTTGCGGGCCACGACCATGCGATGAACCTCGTCCGGGCCGTCGGCCAGGCGCAATGTTCGGGCGTGCGTGTACATGACCGCCAACGGAAAGTCTTGTGACAGGCCTGCCGCGCCATGCATCTGGATGGCGTCATCAATGATGTCAATCGCTATCGCGGGCACAGCTGCTTTGATCTTTGAGATCCAGACCTGTGCCTCCTGGACGCCCGCGGTATCGATCACATGCGCGGCGCGCAGCGTCAGCAGGCGCGCCATATCGATATCCAGGCGTGCCTCGGCGATGCGATCGTAGTTGCCGCCGAGTTTTGCGAGCGGCCTGCCGAACGCAGTTCGGGAAACCGAGCGAGTACACATCAGTTCGAGCGCTTTTTCCGCCATTCCTACTGCGCGCATGCAGTGGTGAATCCTGCCGGGCCCGAGTCTGCCCTGGGCGATCTCGAAGCCTCGCCCCGCGCCGAGGATGATGTTCTCCTCGGGTACGTGAACATCGTCGAATCGAATGTGCATGTGACCGTGCGGTGCACTGTCACTTGCGAGCACTTGCATGGGACGAACGACCTCGACACCTGGAGTGTCCATCGGGACCAGGATTTGTGAGTGCTGTTGATGCCGGTCGTTGTCCGGATTTGAGCGCACCATGCAGATAAGAATCTTGCATCTAGGGTCGCCGGCGCCCGAAATATAGGTCTTATCGCCGTTAATGACCCATTCACCGTCAACCAGTTTTGCGCTGGTCGAAATATTGGTCGCGTCTGACGAGGCAACGTCCGGTTCAGTCATCGCGTAGGCCGAGCGAATCTCTCCTTCGAGCAGCGGATCGAGCCACTGTTTCTTTTGCTCCGGCGAACCATAGCGCTCGAGCACCTCCATATTGCCGGTGTCGGGCGCACTGCAATTAAAGGCCTCTGCTGCCAGGTGGCTGCGGCCCGTTTCTTCCGCAATGTAGGCGTATTCGACGGTCGTCAGGCCGTGGCCACGCTCACTGTCGGTTAACCAGAAATTCCACAGGTTCTGATTGCGCGCCTCGGCTTTGAGATCGCTCAGTATCTGTATCTGTCGATCGGACAGTGCCCAGCGGCCGCCGTTGTCGACCTCGGCGAGAAACTCCTCGTCTACGGGGTCAACGTGTTCGCTGATGAACGTATTTACCGCCGCCAGGATCGGCCCGAGGCGGTCCGTGATGCCAAGATTCATTATCGTTCCTCTCGCGTGCATGCATGCCCGGCCGCCTATTGTGGGCGCGCGCCCGCTGATATGGAAGAGTTGTCAGGGCGACGGCGGCGCCTGGGACGCGACCTGCCACAGTATTGCAGAGCGCGTGCCGCTACGGCAGTAACCGAGGACAGGTCCGGTCGCATCACGCATGACGCTCAGGAACTGACCGACAGTCTCGGTATCGAGACCGCGTCCCTGCATCGGGATCATGTGAAACGCGATGCCGTGCTGCTCGCAGGCTTCACGAATGGTAGCGCTCGGTGGCTGACCTGCGTCCTCGCCGTCGGGTCGATTGCAGATAATTGTCGTAAACCCTTCGGCTGCGAAGAACTCTACATCCTCTGCCCGAATCTGGGTCGCGACAGAGTAGTTGTCTGACAGACGTGCGTAGTTCATCCGGTGCATCCTGTCATGTTGCCAGGCCGAGCGCGGCTGGCGCGGATCGTGCGAGGATGTACAGGCCCATTACGATCAGGAAATAGCCAAACCATCGTTTCAGCTTAGCCTGCGGCGCGCGTTTGGCAAGATAGCTGCCGACAAAGCTGCCGCCGATACCGAGGACAGTAACGAGACCCAATGTCGCCCAGTCCAGCTCGAGGCCCTGTTCGCGCAAGACGTCAAGGTACTTGTAGAAACCGCTGTAGGATTTCAACGCGATAATGACGAGGCTCGTCGCGACGGCGCGGTGCATCGACAGGCCACCGAGTAACACAAGCGCAGGAACGATCAGAAAACCTCCGCCGACGCCGACGAGGCCTGTGATGACACCGACGACCAGACCATCACCGGCAATTTTCCACAGGGCCCGCGGCGTGCCGTTGCCGGTGTCGAGTTTAATTGGCCGCAGCATGAGCCATGAAGCCAGCAACATGACGACTGCAAACAAGGCAAGTTGGGTAATTCCCGGCACGTAGGCCGAGAGCAGGGCGCCGAGCCAGGTGCCAGCCATGCCCGGTATGCCGAAAATTGCGACGCTGCGCCAGTCGATGAATCCAGCGCGCAGAAACTGCAGGCTGCCCGCGAGCGCGATGCTGCCGACGATGAACAACGAGCCTGCGATGGCGACTTTCTCGTCCTGGCCAATCAGGTAGACCAGCACCGGCACGGTCAGAATCGAACCGCCCGAGCCCAGCAAACCCAGGCTCACACCGATCGCGATGGCGCCCGGCCACGCCATGATGGATGCGATCACCATACGATTGTCTGCTGCGCGATCGTCTTAGATAGCGTCGAGCGGGATCTTCAGATACCGAATGTCGTTATCTTCGGCTGGCGGTAACTCTCCTGCACGTACATTCACCTGGATAGACGGCAGGATCAGTTTCGGCACACCCAGTTGTGCGTCGCGGCCCTCGCGCATGGCGATGAATTCGTCGCGCGATACCGTGTCGTTGATGTGGATGTTGTTGTCGCGCTGCTCGCTGACCGAGGTTTCCCACGCATACTCGTCACGTCCCGGCGCTTTGTAGTCGTGGCACATGTAGAGCCTCGTGTCATCCGGCAACGACAGTATTTTCTGGATCGAGTCATACAATTGCGCGGCGTTACCGCCCGGAAAATCGGTGCGTGCCGTGCCGAAGTCCGGCATGAACAATGTGTCCCCTACGAACGCCGCGTCGCCGATGACATAGGTGATGCAGGCGGGTGTATGGCCCGGGGTGCCAATTACCCGGCCTGCGATTTCGCCAACCGCGAACGCATCGCCGTCGCCGAAAAGCCGGTCGAACTGGCTGCCGTCGGTGGCGAGGTCCCCGATGTTGAAAACATCCTTGAAAGTCTCCTGCACGTCGGTAACATGCTTGCCGATACCGACCTCACCACCCAGTTTCTCTCTAAGATAGGGTGCCGCGGTCAGGTGATCGGCGTGGACGTGCGACTCGAGAATCCAGTCGACGCCGAGATCGTTGTCCCCGACGAATGCGACTAGCTGATCAGCAGACTTTGTTGACGTGCGTCCCGATGCCGGATTGAAGTCGAGCACAGGATCGATGATCGCGGCGCGACCCGTGTCGGGGTCCGCGACCACATAAGACACTGTAAACGTCGCCTCGTCGAAAAAGGCAGTGATAGCTGGCGCGGTCATAGCGCTGCTAGAACTCGCTGCAGTTTTTCCTTGACCTGCACCGCGAGTGGCTCGACCCCGGGGTGATCGACCATGCCGAGTACGCTTTCGGGATCCATGAAGCTGACACGTACTTGCCCGTCTGCCTCCTGCCGCACGAGAACGTTGCACGGCAGCAGCAGGCCGATTTCGGGAACGGCCGTCACTGCCTGGTGCGCGAGCGTCGGATTGCAGGCGCCGAGGATGCGGTAGGGCGGCATGTCCTCGTCCAGTTTCTTTTTCATGGTGGCCGCAACATCAATCTCGGTGAGTACACCGAAACCTTCCTTGCCAAGTTCCTCAGTCACCGTTTCGATCGCCTCGTCGAAGCCGAGGTTAACGGGCTTGCCGAAGCCGAAATTCGTATCCATCAGACAGTTTCCTCCATTGTTGCGCTCCCTTGCGTAGCGCAATAGATATCGTGCAATACATTTATGACTCTGTCGGCCGGTCCCTTACACAGTGAATAGTGAATGACTTGTGATTCGCGTCGCGTCGTGACCAGTCCTTCGCGACGCAGTCTTGCGAGCTGCTGCGACAACGCCGACTGGCTTAACGGGATGATCTCGTTGAGTTCCCCGACAGAGCGCTCTCCGTCCGCCAGTGTGCACAGGATCATCAGCCGGCTCTCGTTGCCGAAGGCCCGCATCAGGCTCGCGGCGTCGGCTGCGTGGGTTTGCATCTCCTCGAGTTGCGCGTCGCTGAGTTGTTGCTTGGACATACGTGTCTGACTCCATCCATGTTCGTGAGTCGGCGGGCGTTCCGGCCCGGATATATTACATTAGAGGTCATTAAATTAGCAATGACTAAATTAACTCGCAGCAAGCGTATTAGACTTCGCCCATGACCAGAATAAGTTTGCTCCTGATCCTGCTGAGTTGCTGTGGCGTCGCATTGAGTGATAGGGCCGTAACCGTTATCCGGGGCTCGTCGCTGCCAGTGTTGCCCCTTGCGGTGAGTAACAATGCAGTTGCAGCAGTCAGGGTGGGGCGTCGCGACTATGTCGTCAGCTTTAACGGGCTCGGCGCCGGTAAGACGCACTCGGACACGCTGGCCTCGACATACGTTTACGACAGCAGGTCGCGACGTTGGAAGGAGGTCGGTCCTGTGCCAGGCGGCGCCGGCCGACTGGCATCCATTGCCGCCAGCGCCGGCGAACGCATCTACGTCTTCGGCGGCTATACAGTGGACGCGAATGGAGCAGAGATTTCTACGCCATGGACGCATGTTTTCGATCCGCGCAAAAGCGAATTCGAGGAACGCGGTGCCATGCCCGTGCCCGTCGACGACGCCGTCGCAGTGACTTATGCGAATCGTTTCATCTACCTGATCAGTGGTTGGCACAATCTCGGCAACGTCAATCTTGTCCAGCGATACGACACGAAAACGGATACCTGGAGCCAGGCAACACCGACACCCGGACCGGCGGTATTCGGACACTCAGGTGGCATCGTCGGCAACACTATCGTCTACTGTGACGGCGTCGCAGTCGAGGCACACGACGACCGTCGTCGCGACTTCGTGGCCGTGCCCGATTGCCTGCTTGGTGTCATTGACAATGAAGACAGTCGTCGAATTGACTGGCGAACCGTCAGGTACCATCCCGGCTTGCCACGCTATCGCATGGCGGCGGCAGGGATTCCTGCCGCGAATAGCGTGTTGTTTATCGGCGGCAGCGAGAATCCGTACAACTACGATGGAGTCGGCTACAACGGTGAGCCGTCCGAGCCGGCCGCAGGGGCACTGCTATTCGATATCGACGACCAGAGTTGGCGCATCATCGATATCGAGGGTGGCGCGACGATGGATCATCGAGGGCTCGCAGAGTTCAAAGGGCAGTGGGTCACGGTAGGTGGCATGGCGACAGAGCAACGAGTGACGGACCGCGTCGTCTCTTATCGATTGAAGTAAAAAATGGCGGGCCCGGAGGGCCCGCCGAGTGGCCAACAGAATTGCTTCAAGGGTTGGCTTAGGGGGATTCATACCACTCTGTCGCCCGGTTCGGGTAATACCACGGGCGGCTGTGGGAGGGCTCTGCGCATTCATTGAGTTTGGGCCTTTTCCACGATCTCGCCGACCCGATCCATATAGCTACCAGCCCGCTTCTCGAGCTCCGAAACCATCAAGACGAGCTCACGCGTCTCTCTGCCACCGATCTGTAGAGGTAACCCGCACTTCCGGCGCGTCAGATCCTCGTGAAAGGAGTACATCAGCGTACGAACGGCATTGGCCATGTCCGTCGCCACGTCTGAATCGTCCATCAGGAAACCCATCACGATCTGCGATATTTCGGCGTCGACACGGGCCCGGTCGTAGCGCGCCGAGATCGTCACCCAGACGAGGTCGAGCTGATCGTCCGAATGTGCAAGCTCGTCGCGGAACAGTATTGGCGCGATCGCGGGTACTTCCCGGCACAGTTCGCCAGAGATTCCCGGCTGATCTGTAAGCTGCTGCAATGAAGCACTTTGCGGGGTTTTTCCGACCAGGTAGATGCCGGTCTCCGCTTCGGTGTCGATCTCCCGTATAAGGTTCTGGTAGCAATATTCGACAGGATCGTCCGCCTCGAGCACGAGCTCGATCTTGGCGAGGTTTTCCATCGTGACCTTGCGTTGTGTCCAGCGGTCCACATTGCCCAGCAAGCCGTCTTCCGAGCTGAATGCCTCGTAAAGGAAGCCGGACACATCGGCGTGGATCGCTTCAGAAAGCGAGTATCGATTCGGTTTGTTGCGGACCAGGCTCAGCATGTCCATCTCCAGTGAAATCAGGCTGCCACTGTAGGCGCGGGACGGCTGTTGTTCTGGTCATTACTGGTCAGCGCTTGTGCAATCGGCCGCGACCTGCGAAACGGCTTGTACCGCAGGCGGGAATCGGGTTCACTATGCAGAACCATGCTGTACGAACCTACGACACTGGCTACCGTCGCCCGGTTGATCGGGGACACACTCCAAAAAGAACATGGCATCGATCCGGCGTCGGCATTTGCTCAGGCCAACATCGACACAGACAAGTTCCGGAGGCCCGGCGCGCGCGTGCCGCTCTCGAAGATGACCAGGCTTTGGGACATCTGTGTCTACATGACGCACGACAAGCAATTCGGCATGAAGGTCGGGGGCCGTGTGCAGCCCAGCGATTTCTACGTTCTCGGCCACGCCTGGCTGGCGAGCGCAACGCTGGCGGGCGCGCTCGATCGGCTTTCCCGATATGCGCACGTATTGTCCACCGCGATCGCGAAAATCGAGGTACAGCATGAAGGCGACATGATTGTGGCCGTGGAAGCTCCTCACGAACCAGGCGTCATTGTTCACAGGACTGCCGATGAAGCCGGCATCGCTGCGTTCTTCAGGCTGTGTGAAATCGTCAAGCGTGAACCCGTGCGGCCGCTGAAAGTCGAGCTCATTTTTCCGCCCGATACTGCGCGGGCTTACCTTGACGAATTTCTGCAATGCCCGGTTACGTACGGCAACGCCCAGGAAAAATTCTATTTTTCGAGGGAGGAATTCGAGGAGCCTTTGCCCGGATCGATCCCCGATGTGCTCGACTCGACATCGCGCATTGCCGAGCAATACCTGGAGAGCCTTGACCAAAGCAAAGTGGCGACCGAAGTGCGCCAGTTGCTCATACAAATGCTGCCTTCCGGAAAAGCGGACCAGGATACGGTCGCCAACAGGCTGTACCGCAGCACGAGCACGCTGCAGCGTCAATTGACCGCGGAAGGAACCAATTATCGCGACATCCTGGAATCGACACGGCGCAATCTCGCCGAGCATTACCTCAAAGATGGCGCTTACTCGCAGGCCGAGATTGCGTTCATGGTGGGCTTTTCCGACCAGAGCAATTTTGCCCGGGCGTTCAAGCGCTGGACGGGCATGAGTCCCGGGCAGTTTCAGAAAGCGGCCTGAGGCCGTTCTATTCCGATAGCACGGACTCGCGAATCTCGTCGATTCGCGGCTTGGCCTCTTCCGGCTTTCGGCCCAGGCAATGTTTGTCCCGCGGGCAGCCCGAGCTGCGCGGGCAGATGATCGTTGCGTCTTTGCCGCTGCCGTCCGTAATCCAGCCGATGTTCAGTATGCGGCCAATGCTGTCGAGCTGCCGGCGCGCCTCAGGAGGAATAGGCCCGGAGCCACCATTTGCGTTACAGCTGGATTCGATCATGTCGATCGTCTCGGCCGCATCGAATCCCTGGGAGCCCAGCGCGGGTGCGAGATCGACGCCAGCACAAAGTACGTGTTGATTGCCGGCCGCATCGCGGCTACGAATCGACTGGCAGCAATACAGACGCTTGTCATCGCCAGCGCGCAGTACCGAGATCTGTGACTCGGGTTTGTTGCGGTGCGAATTCAGCATGCGGAAGACGGCCCAGTGCTGGCACGGGTCGGAGATCATCGTCATGTTGCCCCAGGGGAGGGGAATGCCGTTGCCTCGATAGACGGCGCGCAGGTTGCCCGGCGGGTAGGCGTCGAAATAGTGCCAATGCGGATACGGCGACACGCTCGGCATGCGACGCATGACGAGCGTCGTCGTTAGATCGACCGCATCGCCGGAATTGATCGCGTAGGCGTTGCGCGCCAGGAACTGCCGAAATGGTGTCTTCGGTGCGAGCAGTGCCGCCGCGAAATAGCTGCACTCGAAGTCCCGCCACGCGTAAAGAATGTCCTTGGCGTCGATATTCAGCGACCCGTCCTGGACGCGTCGAACGGTCGTCTTGCCCCCGGATACCTGTGGCGCACGAGCGCCGTCACCGTCGTGAAGTACCTGGTGGGCTATATGGTTCGCGAGGTCGAACTTGAGCCTGGCAGGCGTCTTTTCGAGGGCCCGATTCAGGTACACCTTGTTCGGCGCATCATAAAAGGAGCGCACCAGCGATTTCAGCGGCAGGTCTTCGCCGCGATCTGTAAACGCCTGTTTGTCGAACCACTGAATTTTTATGCCGAGTCGTTTCGCAATGTCGAAAACGTTGTCAACCGGCATCGGAAACAACTTATGACCAACACTTTCTGCCGCGCGCTCGATATCGGGGAAGCGATTCTGGTTCGATTCCTGGTGCGCGCGGATGAGCAGGTGCGCGAACTGTCTCCCCGTAGTCCCTGTCTGGCTCAGCAACTCGGGTATCGCGAGCTGCAGCAGGCTCTCCGAGAACAGGAAACCGGGCTCCAGCGGCATGCCGCTCACCGGCGCTGCCGGCGCTGTATCGATGGCGGTTTCGTCCAGGGACTCGTCGAAAAACCAGTTCACTTCTTTCTGAAATATCTCGGCGACGATCCCGAGCAGCTTCTCGGAGGGCACGCGTTTGCCGTTTTCGATCATCGAGAGATACGAGACCGAGGGCCCGGCCTCACGGTCAATCTGGACGCAACGCACCGACAGATCCTCGAGCGTGAGATTATTGCGTTTGCGCAGCGAGCGGATCTTGGTGCCGAGAAAGTGCGATTTTCGCCGGAGACTGTGCTGGGTGGTCATGTTATGGCAACTGTGAAATTAACACTGTAAAATTTTTTCTGTGAAATTTCATGAATCAATTGCGTACTATAGCGCCTGGAAACACGATTTTCACGACAAACCGAATACTGACGACGAGGCGAGGTAATCGTCATGACACGAAAAGAGAGTATCGAGAAGCTGGAATCAGAGTGGGCCGAGAGTCCGCGCTGGAAAGACGTCACGCGCAGCTACAGTGCCGAAGATGTCGTCAAGTTGCGTGGCACGGTGCAGATCGAGCACACACTGGCGCGTATCGGTAGTGAGAAGCTCTGGCGTCTCGTCAACCAGGAGGATCCGTGTTGTGCACTAGGCGCACTGACCGGCAACCAGGCAATCCAGGAAGTGCAGGCAGGACTCAAGGCGATCTATTGCTCGGGCTGGCAGGTTGCGGGTGACGGTAACAGCGCCGGCGAAATGTACCCGGACCAGAGCCTGTATCCGGTGGATTCGGTACCGAAGATGGTCGAGCGCATTAACAACGCGTTCATACGCACGGACGAAATCCATGCGTTGACGGGCGACGACAGCATCGACTGGTTCCCGCCGATCATCGCCGACGCCGAAGCGGGCTTCGGCGGCAACCTCAACGCCTTCGAACTCATGAAGAACCTGATTCGCGCGGGCGCCGCCGGCGTGCACTTCGAGGACCAGCTCTCGTCGGCGAAGAAGTGCGGTCATATGGGCGGCAAGGTGCTCGTACCGACGGCCGAGGCCGTCGCCAAACTGAACGCGGCGCGCCTTGCTGCAGACGTTTGCGGCGTACCCACGGTACTCCTTGCACGCACGGACGCCGACGCGGCGAACCTGATTACATCGGACTCGGACGAGCGTGACCAAGAGTTCATTACCGGCGAGCGTACGCCCGAGGGTTTCTACCGGACCAAGCCTGGTATGGAGCAGGCAATCGCACGCGGTCTTGCCTACGCACCGTATGCCGACATGATCTGGTGTGAGACATCGAAACCGGACCTCGAGCAGGCGAAGATTTTCGCGGACGCAATACACGCCGAATTCCCGGATCAGTTGCTCAGCTATAATTGCTCGCCCTCGTTCAACTGGCAGGCAAACCTCGATGACGAGACCATGAAGGTGTTCCGCGAGGAACTCGGCAAGATGGGCTACAAGTTCCAGTTCATCACGCTGGCCGGATGGCACGCATTGAACTCGAGCATGTTCCGTCTGAGCCGTGCTTACAAGGCTGAAGGCATGTACGCCTACTCGCTATTGCAGCAGCGCGAGTTTGCCGACGAACAGCACGGTTTCCGCGCTGCCAAGCACCAGTCGTTCGTTGGTGCGGGCTATTTCGATGCCGTGCAGAACACGATAATGCACGGCCTGTCGTCGACGACTGCGCTGGATGGCAGCACCGAGGAAGAGCAGTTCGTCGCCTGATGCGGGGACTGCAGCGATCAACCATATGATTGCTAACGAAAAAGGCCGAATCGCCGTTGGCACGCTCCACGTCGATCCGGCCTTCTTCGATTTCATCGAGAACGAACTGCTGCCTGCAATCGATGTCGAGCCAGGACATTTCTGGCCGGGCCTCGAATCACTGATCGACGAGCTGACTCCGGTCAACCGCGAGCTGCTGCGAACGCGCGACATCCTGCAGCAGCAGATCGACGACTGGCACGGCTCACACCTCGGCGATTCCTTCGATCACGGTGAGTACGTCGAGTTTCTGAAGTCGATCGGCTATCTGCTCGAGCCCGGTGACGAGTTCCGGATCGCAACCGAGAACGTCGATCCAGAGATTGCCGAAATCGCGGGCCCGCAACTCGTCGTCCCGGTCAGCAACGCGCGCTTCGCACTGAACGCTGCCAATGCTCGCTGGGGCAGCCTCTACGACGCCCTGTACGGTACCGACGTCATCGGCGAGGACGGTGGCCGGGAGCGTGCGGGGTCTTACAATCCCGTGCGCGGCGCCGCTGCAATCTCCTACGCGCAATCCTTTCTCGACCGGGCGATCCCGCTCGTCGGCGCGAGCCACTCCGAGGTGACGAACTACGCGCTGGACGGTGATGACTTCGTTGCAATCGTCGGCGACCGGTCGGTGTCTCTGCAGGACACGGCGGCATTTCGTGGGTATGCGCGCAACGGCGATGCCGTGACGTACCTGTTTGCAAACAACGGACTGCACCTGGAGATCCTGACGAACCCGGAACATCCGATCGGCCGGGACGCCGCAGCCAACGTCGCCGATGTCGTATTGGAATCTGCAATAACGACAATCCAGGACTGCGAGGACTCGGTTGCAGCGGTTGATGCCGATGACAAGGTCAATTTGTATCGCAACTGGTTCGGACTCATGCAGGGCAGGCTCGAAGCAAGCTTCGCGAAGGGCGGCAAGCAACTGAAGCGAGCCCTGAACCCGGACCGCGAATACACAGGTAGCGACGGTGAGCCGCTGGTGCTAAAGGGCCGCAGCCTGTTACTGGTTCGCAACGTCGGCCACCTGATGACGAATGACGCAATTCTGGACAGCGACGGTAACGAGATCTTCGAGGGCATCATGGATGCCGTGATAACGTCGGCCTGCGCGATCGCGAATCGCGAGGTGACGGGCTCTCTGCCCAACAGCCGTCACGGCAGCATCTATATCGTCAAGCCGAAAATGCATGGCCCCGCCGAGGCGGAATTCACGGACACTTTGTTCTCGCGAGTCGAAAAACTCTTCGGGCTGGAGTCGAATACGCTCAAGGTCGGCGTCATGGATGAGGAGCGGCGCACGACAATTAATCTGCAGGAATGTATTCGGGCTGTGAAAGACCGGCTCGTGTTCATCAATACGGGATTCCTCGATCGCACCGGCGACGAGATTCACACGAGCATGCACGCGGGAGCGATGAAGCCCAAGGAGGCGATCAAGCTCGAGCCGTGGATTACGGCGTATGAAGACTGGAACGTCGATATCGGAATTCGTTGTGGCTTACCCGGCAAGGCGCAAATCGGCAAAGGCATGTGGCCGAAGCCCGACGAAATGAAGCAGATGATGGAGTCGAAGCAGGCGCACCCCGAGGCGGGGGCGAACTGCGCGTGGGTGCCGTCGCCGACAGCGGCCACCCTGCACGTAATGCACTATCACAACGTCAATGTTGCTGAACGCCAACGTGAGCTCGCTTCGCGGCCACTGGCGAGCCTCGATGACATCCTCACGCCGCCGTTGTGCGACCCGTCCGTGCTGAATGCGAAAACGATTCAGGATGATCTCGACAACAATGCACAAGGAATACTCGGCTACGTCGTGCGGTGGATCGACCAGGGCGTCGGTTGCTCGAAGGTCCCGGATATCAACCACGTCGGTCTCATGGAGGATCGTGCAACCTTGCGTATCTCCAGTCAGCACATGGCGAACTGGCTGACGCATGGTGTCGCGAGCGAAGAGCAGATCCGCGATACGTTTCGCCGCATGGCGGCGATCGTCGACGAGCAGAACGCCGCAGACCCGAACTATCGCCGCATGAGCGACGATTTTGACTCGAGCATTGCATTCCAGGCCGCCTGCGACCTGGTTTTCAAGGGCTGTGAGCAACCGAACGGCTATACTGAGCCACTGCTGCACGATTATCGTCACAGGCTCAAAGCCAGCCGTTCGGGGTAACAACCATAAGAACAAGGTCCTTACTTGCCGCACTGATCCTGTTACCGGTCGCTGCGGCCGGGGAGGATTTCGTGACTGTCGCTGCAGCGAGCAACTTCTCCCTGGCAGTCGACGACCTTGCTGCGCAATTCACGGAAACCACGGGTCAGCGGCTTCGTGTGACGACCGCGTCAACGGGCAAACTCTATGCCCAGGTCATCAACGGTGCGCCATACGATGTGCTACTGGCGGCCGATATTGCGCGACCAGAAAGCCTGGAAGCATCCGGTGCCGGGGTTCCCGGCACGCGAATGACCTATGCGATAGGCGAGCTGGTGCTGTGGTCCAGGCAGTTCGATGACTGCCGCGCAGCTCTGGAAAATACCGACAGCGCCCGCGTTGCGATAGCGAATCCCGACATTGCTCCCTATGGCGTTGCAGCCCGGGAATTCCTGCAGCAGGCTGGCCTTTGGCGGTCGGTTCGGTCACAACTGGTTATCGGCGAGAACATTTCGCAGGTGCTGCAATTTACTGCATCCGGAAACGCGCAGCTCGGTTTCATCGCTCGATCCCAGTTACGGGCGCCGTCACTACCGGACGCGGCATGTACCTGGCCCGTGCCGTCTTCGATGCACTCGCCAATCGAACAACAAGCGATACTTCTGCAGCATGGTACCGGCGCTGATGGCGCACGACGATTTCTGCAATTCCTGCGCAGTGATGCTGGCCGTGCCATCATCGAGCGTCATGGCTATCGTCTGCCGGACTTGAGCGAGTAATGTTGTCCACGTTGGGGCCCCTGTTTCTGTCGCTGCAACTGGCGGCGGTAACTACAGTGATACTGATCGCACTGGGTACGCCGCTGGCCTGGTGGTTGTCGCGTAGCGACTCGCGGCTCAAACCCGCGATCCAGGCAGCGGTCGCGTTGCCGATCGTACTGCCACCGACCGTCATGGGCTTTTATCTCCTGATCGTACTGGGGCCCTACGGAGCCATCGGCCGCTGGTGGGTCGAGGTGACCGGCGAAGCGCTGACGTTCTCGTTCACTGGCCTCGTTATCGCATCGTGTTTTTACAGCCTGCCGTTCGCCGTGCAGCCCCTGCAGAGTGCGTTTGATGCGCTGGGCAAGAAGGAGCTTGAAGCCGCGAGGACACTTGGCGCATCAAAGCTGGACGCGTTCTTTTCCATCGCTGTTCCACTCTCAGTGCCTGGATTCATTACAGCGATCATCCTGTCCTTCGCACACACGCTCGGCGAATTCGGCGTGGTGTTGATGGTTGGTGGCAACATCCCGGGAGAAACGCGCGTGATCTCGATCGCGATCTACGATCACGTCGAATCCCTGGATTACGCTACGGCACACCAGATGTCGATCGTGCTCGTCGTATTTGCGTTCGCGATATTGTTCTCGATGTTTCTCGTCAATCGTCGGTTGCTGCGCCGATGACCGCCGCGGCGAATATCCGCATTCAATACGAGTTGCGGCGCGGCGACTTTTCGCTCGACGTAGATTTCGAAATACCGATGCAGGGCATCACAGGCATTTTCGGCGAGTCCGGCACGGGCAAGACGGCGCTGTTGCGCTGCATCGCGGGCCTGGAGAGTGACGCCGTCGGTCGCCTGGTAGTTGCCGGTGACGTCTGGCAGGACGGCACAAAAGGCCTTTCTATACACGAACGGGACATCGGTTACGTATTCCAGGAACCGCGCTTGTTCGCGCACCTCGACGTAACCGGAAATCTCGAATACGGTCAGCGCCGCACGCAACAACGTGAGGTTGATGTCGCCGACGTTATTGGCTTGCTCGGACTTGAAGGCTTGTTGGAACGGCGACCGGATTCGCTTTCTGGCGGCGAGGCACAACGTGTTGCGATAGCCAGGGCGTTATTGCGCGCGCCGCGCTTCGTGTTGATGGATGAGCCGTTGGCGTCTCTCGATCGAGCACGGCGCGACGAGATCCTGCCGTTCCTCGATCGCCTGCACTCGAGCCTCGACCTGCCGATCATCTATGTCAGCCACAGCATCGATGAAGTGACACGCCTCTGTGACCACCTGCTCGTCATGGACGGCGGCCGGATCGTTGCAGACGGCAGCCTTCAACAGGTTCTGTTACAGACAGAACTGCCCGTACTGGGTGGCGATGAGGCAGGCGCAGTAATCGAAGCGCGCGTCGTTGGCTACGACGATGACTTCAACCTGACACGAGTCGCCTTCGATGGTGGCGAGATGTGGATATCGGGCCGGCATAATTCCGATGGCTTGCTCAGGCTGCGTATCCGTGCCAATGACGTTAGCCTGTGCCGGGAAAGACCGGGTGATACTACGGTCCTCAATATTCTCCCCGGGACCATCGAGTCGATCCAGCCGGATAGCGATGCGTCAGTCGTTGTGCACCTCGCTCTCGGCAACGAGAGAATTCTTGCCCGTGTGACTCGGCGATCGAGCTCGGAACTCGGTCTACGCCAGGGCGACCGGGTGATGGCGCAGATCAAGTCCGTCGCGGTCAGGAACGCGCCGTCACCAAGGCAATAATTACAGGACGGGCGCCGCTAATCGTGCAAGCCTGACGGCGACCTTGAACAAATACGGCTTGGTGTCGTATTCGCCGGGGACCATCAGGCGTGAATTCGCAAAGTCGTTTTCGAACATTTGTTCAACGTCCTTGACGAAGCCGGGCTCTGCGACCACAACCGTGATCTCGAAGTTCAGGCGGAAGGACCGATTATCGAAGTTTGCAGTGCCAACCGCACCGATCCGGTCGTCGATGAGCATCGCTTTCTCGTGCAGGAAACCGGCCTGGTAGCGATAGAATTTCACGCCGGTCGAACTGACTTCGTCGAAATACGAGTACGCTGCGAGCTTGACCAGGCGGTTGTCGGAGACTTCCGGAATCAGGATGCGCACGTCGACACCACGCAGCGCGGCAAGTTGAAGTGATTGCACAATCGCGTCGTCGGGCACGAAATAGGGGCTCGCAATCCAGATACGATGTGTCGCCCCATTAATGGCCTGCGTGTACATCAGTGACGCGGTCTCCACGTCATCAGCCGGACCACTCGCGATCACCAGCGCCTGCGCCGTAGCGTCCGGTATAACCACCGGGTCCCAGTTCAGGTCGTCCAGCGACTCGTCCGTCGCCCAGTGCCAGTCCTCGACGAATGCGACCTGCGCACCGAGTACCGCGGGGCCGCTGAGACGCATGTGAGTGTCTCGCCAGTTGCCGAAGGACTCGTCCCGGCCCAGGTATTCGTCACCGACGTTGTGGCCGCCGATCCAGGCAGTATGACCGTCAGCGATGACCGTCTTGCGGTGATTGCGGAAATTCAGCTGGAAGCGATTGCCGGAGCCTTTGCGGCTGTGAAAGGGCAGAACATTCACGTTCGCCTGTCGAAGTTCATTGAGATACGCGCCGGGCAATCCCAGGCTGCCGATCTCGTCGTAGAGAAAATAGACTCGAACGCCCCGTTCCGCGGCGGCAATGAGGTGCTGCTTCAGTTGTGTGCCGATGCCGTCTGCTTTGACAATGTAGAACTGCACGAGCACGTAGTCCTGCGCGGCATCGATGCCCGCGAAGATGCTGTTGAAAGTGGCTTCGCCGTCAATCAGCAATTCGACGTCGTTGCCTCCCGTAAACGGCAGCCGTGCCAGGCGCTCGATACCGCGAATCGCCGTGTTACCCCATTCCGTAGACGCGACGAGCCGCTCCATATCGTGGGTAGCGCGCTGTGACAATTCGTCGAACCGGTCGACGTCGGCGCGTCTCTTCAGTACGTAGCCCTGGAACTTGTTGCGGCCAAATACCCAGTAGGCCGGCACCGTCACGACCGGAATCGTAACCAGCGAGACGGCCCAGGCGATGGAGCCCTGGGGAGTCCTGACGTTCATCACTGCATGCATTGCGGACAGGATGCCGAGGATTTCGAATAGCAGGACGATATAGACGACCACGACTTTTCTCCTCTTCTTCAAGCCACGAATGTACTTCAGGACTCGCATGCGCGCTGATCGTCACCCGGACCGAAAGCGTCGCATCGCCTCGAACGCTGCGACCAGTGTCGTGAAGATCATTACCGTGCCCGCCGCACCCGAGACACCGGGCGTGGCAGCCTGGCCGGCGGCGATTCCATAGGCTGCCCATGCGACCACGAGCGGAAATACCAGGTCATGGCGCCGCAGGGATACGATGCAGGCAATTGTGGCGGCAACTGCGAGCTTGATCATCGTCCAGGTTTCCTCATCGAATCCCAGGTCGTTCCAGTAAAAAGCCGCCTGGACCGCACTCAGGTTGGCGATCGAGGCAACTGTTATCCAGCCGAGATAAAGGCCGAACGGCAGCTGCACCAGCCAGCGATCAGTGGCTCGGGCGCCAGTGTCGACGATACCGAGCGACCGATAGATAGCGACCAATGAAACGAGAAGTACGATCATCAACATCAGCGCAGGCACCAGCCATTCCAGGTGCCAGGTGACCATCCAGAGCGCGTTTGCAGCGCAGCTGATTTTGAAGGGCAGGCTGATTCGTGCCAGCGATTCGTTCTCACGTTGTGCGGGCAATGCCTGGTAGACGACGAACGCCGCCAGGGCGAGGTAGATCAGGCCCCAAATCGAGAACGTAAAATCCGCCGGAGTGAATAATGAGAAATATTTGTCCGCAACCTCACCCGTCGTGGTGCCGGCAAACGGCACAATGTTGGCAAGTGCGTTGACGGTTATGACGATCACGAGGGCGAGCACGTTACCGCCCCAATCGATAAATCCTCTTCTCATGACAACAGTTCCGATGATGAACTCGATGGCCGGCACCCCTCCACGCATCGATTTGTTGCGAGAAAGCCACAAAAACCACCTTCCTGGGACAAAGTTACCGCAGTAACTGCGCTGGCATCACGGTGGCTGGCGCATTATAGTGTCCATATTCCAACAATAACCTCGCTCGCGTCGCTTTGACAGATTCGTGGGCTCCCATTCTTTGTCAATGCTCAATAGGGGGTACGACATGACCAAGACTTGGCAATACCTTGTTTCACTGACATCCGTGCTGGCCGTGGCAGGTTTGCTGCCGCAGCTGGCCATCGCACAATCAGCGGGTGCTGATGAAACTATCGAAGAGGTCATCACGACCGGCACGCGCAGTGCGAAGCCGCGATCGGCCTCCGATTCACCGGTACCTGTCGACGTCATCAACGCTGATGACCTGGAGGCACTGGGTAACACGGCGGACCTGACGGACAACATCCGGGCGATGGTGCCGTCGTATACGGCATCGCCGGCAACGGGCGACGGTAGTGCGTTCGTGCGACCGACGTCGCTTCGCGGTACCGCTCCTGACCAGTCGCTGGTGCTGGTTAACGGCAAACGCCGGCATCGCTCGTCGCTCTTGCATTTCTTCGCACCGGCAGCAGGCAATGGCGCCCATGGCGTGGATATCGGCATGATTCCCGGCATCGCTGTGAAGCGCGTGGAAGTTCTGCGTGACGGTGCATCGTCTCAGTATGGCTCCGATGCGATCGCGGGCGTCATCAACTTCGTCATGAAAGATGCCAGTGAGGGCGGCCAGATCCAGGCCCAGTACGGTGAGCACTTCGAAGGTGAGCAGAGCGTACGAGTCGCCGCAAATGCCGGTTTTGCGATCGGCGACAGCGGTTTCGTCAATGCGAGCATCGATGTCATGGAAAATGATGCGCTGTCACGCGGTGTTCAGCGCCCGGACGCTGCAGGCCTGATTGCGGATGGTGTTGATCCGTCGCTGATCGGTGCTGATGCACCATTCGGCGACTCCCCGCTGCTGCAGACCTGGGGTCGTCCCGAGACCGAGGGCGTGCGTTTCTTCCTTAATTCCGGTTTCGACATCAGCGA